>JDSF01000077.1_pt1 | contig 80141 bp, 112 predicted proteins | sample 199441 | NCBI WGS metagenome assembly JDSF01 (sample SAMN02592751, study PRJNA231836) | bioreactor metagenome | isolation source: continuous culture bioreactor denitrification-DNRA | place: Germany: Bremen
TTTCGATGATTCTGTTTCTGCAGTGACATTCAGGATCGAAAAGATCTTACAATAATCGTATTTTATTCTATTGTATATTGTTATTTCGACTACAAATCATCCAACAGTACTGAGTTCAAATTATTCACTACGGCCTCCGCACCCCATGGCTCAGATCCCCTTCCAAGCACAAGCTTGGCTCTTGAGGTACGTCCCAAAAGGGTGTCATTACCTAAGGCAGGGGATGGAGTGTTCTGCTTCATACTTGGGAAGGAGGGCATAGTTTTCCAAGATGCAGTATTATGAGTGCACCCGTTCTCATGAAAGAAGATATTAACGTCTCTTGCCGATCATTTGAATGATATTGAAATACTTACCTACCCTGCTTCCATCATAACAAGATCCTGTTTGGCGTAGGGGTTTGGGGAATCCAGCCATTCATCCCAAGCTTGCTTGCATGAGGTCATTTCACGGAACTCAGTTATCTCAATACCAGGTTCTTTCTCCCAGAGTGATCGCCACCAGGAAAGGGAATAGAAATACCAATCTGGGCTCCAGAAGGGTTGCACTTCCTCCGGTAATTTTCCATCGGGGAAATCTTGATTAAAACCAGGAACGGCAACCGCAATATAGCCATCCTTTTTCACAAAGGGCAGAAGTTTCCCCAACATACTTTCATTCGTGCCAAAGTACTGATAGGAGTCCACGCTGATGATCATGTCGAAGTAATCATGAGCAAAAGGAATCTCTTTTGTTGCATCCACCAGGAAAGGAATTATTTTTGCATCAAGCCCACGTTCGGCAAAGCGTTTGGCATTATCGGTGGGAGATATCCACAGATCAGCGGCAAACACGGTCACATCATATTTCTCTGCAAGCAGAATGGATGAGATTCCCATACCACAGCCGAGATCAAGAATACGCATACCTGGAGCAATGGGAAGCGAACTTGCCAGTTCTTCGGTGATCCGCATCGCATTCGGTCCCATCATCGTCTCCAGGAGAAGTTCTTGTCATAGGTATCAGTAACGGGTGTTTTCATACTCATTGTCCTTATAGTAGAAATCTTCATAGACATAGTACAATATACACCCTCAGGAGACATCCTTTACAGTATGACAAACAGGAGATTGAAGCAGAAATCTTTCATGGTAAGGACAGAGCACAAATACATTTTTTTTAAAAGAAATGTAAAAAATACTATACTCAAATTTAGTTACGCCCATCGATAAATGCGGTACAATAGCCAAAAAAAATACAAGGAGGAGGTTCACATGATTACTATCCATTCTGTCTCCTCGAAACATGACTGGAAACAATTCTTTGAATTCCCGAATCAACTCTATAAAGACAACCCCTACTACGTACCTACCTTGGTGTTCGATGAAAAGTTGAACTTCAATCCCAAGAAGAATCCTGCGTTTGAATATATAGATTCTGTGGCCTTTCTTGCAAAAAAAAGATGGGAAGGTTGTCGGGCGCATGGCTGCCCTAATAAACCATAAATTAAATAAAGCTCATCAGAGAAATTACATGCGATTCACCCGCTACGATGTAATCGATGATATTGAGGTAAGCAGACTGCTCTTTGAAAAGGTATTCTCATGGGGCAAAGAAAAGGGAATGGATACCATCATTGGTCCTATTGGCTTCTCAGACCTCGACAAGCAGGGCCTATTGGTAGAAGGGTTCGACCAGCTGAGCATGTTCATTACGTTGTATAATCATCCCTACTACCATGAACACCTGCAACAGCTGGGGTTCATCAAAGACGTGGACTGGGTTGAATACAAGGTATTTGTGCCTGAACAGATTGATCCAAGAATCGAGCGAATCAGTGAAATTGCACAAAAGAGGCATGGCTATCGCCTGCTCTCCTTTGCCAGCAAGAAAAAGGTACTTCCCTACGCCCACCAGATGTTCCATATGTATAATGAAGCATTTGCAGAACTCTATGGATTCTGCCCGCTTACCGATGGACAAATCAACCTAGCAATCAAGCAGTTTCTAAGCCTGGTGAGTCTTGAATACATCTACGTCGTTGTGGATGCCAAAGAGAAGGTCATAGGGTTTGGAATCATGGTCCCTTCCCTCTCTCTGGCAATGCAGAAATCGCGTGGGCGTCTGTTTCCGCTCGGTTTTGTCCGGATTCTCAGGTCACTTAAGAAGCACGAAGTGCTGGATATGTACCTTATCGCAGTCAAACCTGAATATATGGGAAGAGGGGTGAATGCCATCATCCTCCAGGAAGGTATCAAGACAGCACTCGCAAACGGGGTCCGTTACGCTGAGACCGGCCCTGAGTTGGAGTACAACGAGAATGTGCAAACGCAGTGGAAGAGCTTCAAGACCGAACAACACAAACGAAGGCGTTGTTATATTCGCACTCTCAAGTAAACGCTCCCCGGTTGCACCAGAATATTTTTTTCCTGTAACCTCACATCAGATTTACAGAAAACTCACAAAACCGCACTCTTTCATGAAATCAAAACAAATCTTTCATACATAACAAATTTATCTTTCCTAGATTGGAATTGACTTTGGAGTTGTCAAGACCTACGATACCTATGAGGTGCTGGTTACAAAAGGAGATAGATGTAATCAGAGTTAGGAGAAGGCATCTTACATTCCTGAAGGAGGAATTCTGTATGAAAAAAGTCATTCTTGTTCTCATGGTCCTTATGGTTATGGGCAGTGTACTCTATGCCCAAGCATCAGCCGAGACGAAAAATCCTGTACTACGAATCATCACCTGGTCAGGGTATGCCCCGCAGGAACTGCTTGATAAGTTCACTGAGGAAACCGGCTACAAGGTTGAGGTGACCCTCAGCAACAACGAAGAGATGATCAGCAAGCTCAGAGCAACCCGTGGCGGTGGTTTTGACCTTGCCCAGCCCTCACAGGACCGCATCTCCTCTGTCGTTGAGCAGTATGCCATTTACCAGCCCATCGACTATGCAAGGATCGAGACCGAACAGATTGATGCTTCCCTGCTTGAAGCAGTGAAGAAAAACACCTTGGTGGATGGAGAATCCTACGCTGTTCCACACGTGTACGGGACTGAAGGCTTGGTAGTCAACAAGGCCTTGGCACCGGATGTAAAGGATTTCAAGGATCTTCTCGATCCCAAGTATGCAGGAAGAGTATCCTACCGCCTGAAGAGACCTACCCTTATAGGCATGGGATTCTCACTCGGCTATGATCCATTCGCTCTCTATAATGACCCAGAAGCATATCAAGACTTCCTTGATGAGATGGAGAAAGTCCTCATCGCTGGAAAGCCTTCGGTAAAAAAAACCTATTGGGACAACGGAGACCAACTGTTGCAGTCGCTCCGCTCTGAAGAGGTCTGGGCAGCATCAGCTTGGGAGCAGGCTGGATGGAAGCTCCACGCTGAGAACCCAAACATTGACTATATCGCCCCAACCAGTGGAGCACTTGCTTGGGTCGACACCTTCGCCATCCCGGCAAAGAGTGAAAACCTTGATGCAGCATATGCATACATCAACTTCATGTTGGAACCTGAGAATGCTGCGTTCTTCACCAACCGAGAGACCTATGGAACAGCTTCCAAGGATGCTGTGAAATATCTTGATCCCGAGATCAAGGCAAACTTTACCCGTGGCCTACCTCCTGAGGTACTGGCAAACATCAACTGGTATCCTACCGTTCCGGCAGGAATCGAAGAGATGGAAGGAAAGACCCTCGACAAGGTAAAGGCTGCTCGCTAGCAGAAATGATCAACGTATTGCCAATAGCTGTTTCACTACAGCTATTGGCATCACATCAAGGTAAAGAACAGTATGGATAGTGCACTCTCAGTACAAAATATCACCAAACGATTTGGTGATTTCACTGCAGTTGACCAGGTCTCATTCGAGGTAGAGGACGGAAAGTTCTTTTCAATTCTAGGGCCGTCAGGCTGTGGAAAGACAACACTCCTGCGAATGATTGCAGGGTTTTACAAGCCTGACGGGGGAACCATCCTCTTCAACGGAAATAACATGGATGGGGTTGCCCCCAATAAGCGGCCTGTGAACCTGGTGTTCCAGAATCTTGCACTTTTCCCCATGATGAATGTGCATGAGAACATTGCATTCGGGCTACGGCGAAGAGGAGAGAAAGGGCCTGGCGTAGACAAGAAGGTCCGGGAATTACTGGAGCGGGTCGGTCTGCCGGAATCAGGGAAAAAACAGATCAACCAACTCTCGGGTGGGCAGAAACAACGCATCGCCATTGCACGCTGCCTGATCATGGAACCAACGGTGCTCTTGCTCGATGAACCTTGGGTGCTCTCGATGCCAAGTTGCGTGAACATATGAAAGTGGAACTTAAGACACTGCAATCCCAGGTTGGAACAACCTTTGTGTATATTACCCATGACCAGAGTGAAGCCATGGTAATGAGTGATATGGTTGCAGTCATGAACAACGGACATTTTGAACAGATAGGGACACCCCAACAGCTCTACCACGAACCAAAGTCCTCATTTGTTGCCCAGTTTGTAGGAAACAACAACAAACTACGGGTAAAACTTCACAGTGATCAAAGCGGCAACACCATAGCCAGATATGCTGATAGGTATGACTTTCGTCTGGCCCAGAGATTCGAAACCGCAAATGAAAATGACGAGTATGATCTCTTTATACGCCCAGAGGCTGTGATCATCAATCCCGGAGAAGGGAGGGTGAACTTCCAAAACCTTCCTGTAGAAGTTACCTCAATCCTCTTTGATGGAGGAAACAGCCGGCTCCTTGTAAAACCTTTGGGAACTGAAGAAGAAATGGTGATTGCACTTCCCCAGACAAGGGAATATGACCATATCCGCTCAAAAGATCGCATACAGGTTGGTTGGGACCTGAATAAGACTGTCTGCTTCAAGCGCAGTGATTGGAAGTTATATGATGAAGAATAGACAACATATCAAATGGGGTTTTCTCTTCTTTTTCCTGCCCGTCGTACTCTGGCTATTTCTCTTGATCGTGCTCCCCCATCTTGAGCTGCTGAGGCTCTCTTTCTCCAAGGCAAATACTGGTAAATTCACCTTGGACAACTATCTGGCCTTTTTTCAAGGAGCCCATCTACTGGCTCACCTTTGTACGTACTGCAGGATATTCGATTATTGTTACCTTCCTGGTAATGGTCATTTCCCTCCCAGTCTCATTCTATATCTCGAAGATAGCGAGAGGGCGAATGACCGGTGCACTGATGATTCTCATCCTGGTCCCTTTCTGGGTCAGTGAACTGATCCGTGTCTATGGCTGGATGATTCTCCTCAGGGAGAGTGGAATCCTCAATCATTTCCTTGTCTCAATAGGTCTGTTCAAAGAGCCTGTTGAGATGCTCTACAATGACATCACCATGATCATGGGCTTGGTATATACCAGCATGCTCTTCATGGTGGTCCCTGTTTTAGGTGTAATGGATGACTTGGATAATTCGCTTATCGAGGCAGCCTATGACCTGGGAGCATCTAAACTATCCATCTGGAGGACCATCATTATTCCCCACTGTGCTTCCGGGCTCGTCAACGGAGGAATCATTGTATTCATGTTGGTTCTGGGAAGCTACCTGACCCCTAACCTGATGGGAGGCAAGAACTCCCTCTGGTTTACCGAACAGATTTACAACCAGATAATCCTTTATTTCAACTGGAACCAGGGAGCAGCCTTTGGGTTCCTGCTCTTGGCCCTCTCTTCGCTGATCATTTGGGTTCTTCTCAAGCTTACCAAACAAAACCTGAAGGAGGTGGTAAAATGATCAGAAGCTTACCTTCCTCAAAGAAATATCGTGGAGGATTCACCATCTTCATCATCCTCTATTTTATTTTCCTCTTTGCACCACTGTTAGTAACAATGATCCTTGCATTCAATGACTCCATGTACTTCCCTTCCCTGGCAGGGATTCACCCTTGACTGGTTCTTTGGCAATGGACCGGATAAATATGGCATCTTCCATGACCAAACCAACCTGAGAAGCCTATTCACCTCATTCAAGGTAGCCATAGCAGTCATGATTGTTTCAACATTCCTCGGAACTTGTGCGGCATTTCTCTTTGAACAGGAAAACTTCCGGTTCAAGAACGCGCTTTACTTTCTCATGATAGCTCCCTTGGTCATTCCTGGAGTCATCCTCGGTATCTCCATCCTGATGTTCTCCAACACCATAGGGCTGTTCATCGAGAACCACCTGGGTATCTATGTTTCATTTCTTGGTCCTGGATTTCCTTTGGTGGTGCTCGGCCAGTCCTCGTTCATCTCTACTATTGTTGCGTTGGTTGTCTCTGCCCGATTGAAGAAATTCGACCACACCCTGGAAGAAGCTGCCTACAACCTTGGAGCAAACAAGGCAGAGGTTCTCTGGTTCATCACCCTCAAGTACCTGAGGCCTTCAATTATTGGAGGAGCGGCCATGGCCTTCCTTATGTCTTTTGAGAACTTCAACACTACTATATTCCTCGTAGGTTCACAGGCAACACTGCCCATAAATATGTACATGCAAGTACGTGATGGATCCACCCCGGTGATCAATGCCATCTCATTCCTGCTCATTCTTGGCACTTCCATTTTTTGCAGTGGTTAATCTCACCAAGGGGAACAAGAAACTGCTCTAATGCATGGATGGCAGAGAAGAAATTGTTTCTTCTTACTCCCTCGACTGAGACAAGGAATGATACACGATGATTGAAACAGAACGATTACTCCTACGAGAGATGACCCAGGAGGACTACCCCTCTCTTGCAGCAATCCTGCAAGACGAGAAGACCATGTACGCATATGAGACTCCTCTCAGCCCCGCTGAAACACAGGCTTGGCTGGACAGGAATCTTGCCAGATATAAAACTGACGGTTTTGGACTATGGGCTGTTATCCTGAAAGATACTGGTACCATGATAGGCCAGGCTGGCCTGACATGGCAATCGATCGGGGGGTCATCAGAAGTATTGGAAGTTGGGTATCTGTTCAATCGCAGCTACTGGGGGAAAGGATATGCAATTGAAGCAGCAAGAGCCTGTAAGGAGTATGCCTTCAGCACACTGAACAGCAGAGAAGTCTACTCCATCATACGCGACTGTAATGTTGCTTCAATGAATGTTGCTATCCGAAACGGCATGCTTGCCAGAGGTAGCTTCATTAAGCACTACCGCGGATTGGATATGCAACACTTGGTATTCTCAGCTAAAAGAGAACCCTCAATCACCTAGAAAACCAAAGCCTATCGCTGGTTTATCTCTTTGGATTACGAGGAAACCAACCTTTTGCAACCCGCTCTTCTTGCTCGAACAACTTGTGGATACTCCATAGGGATGAGAACCCGGTGATAGTTACAATCGAAGATTGGCATATTATTCATCACTGAAGAATATTCCCATGCTAGAATCACTGTGAAAACTATCTAATAAGAGTTAAGGAAACTAGTATGAACCGATGTAGCTGGACAGGTGAGAATCCTCTCTTGGTAGAATACCATGACAAAGAGTGGGGCGTGCCACTCCATGATGACCAGAGACAGTTTGAGTATCTGAGCATGGAAGTCATGCAGTGTGGACTGAGCTGGCTCACGGTATTGAAAAGGCGAGAAGTTCTCCGATCGGCCTTCGAGAATTTTGCTGTCTCCAAGGTTGCTGGCTATGGCGATGAGCACGTTGATGAGATTATGAAAATGGAGGGAATGATTCACTCCCCAAGAAAAAATCCGGGCAATCATTACCAATGCAAAAGCATTCCTACCGATCCAGGAGGAATTCGGTTCATTCTCATCATATCTCTGGGGGTTTACCGGAAACAAGACAATGGAATATCCAGGTCATGCAGACGGGGGGGGTATCGTTATTGCCAGGAATGAACTCTCCGATATGATCAGCAAGGACCTCAAGAAGCGGGGGGGTTCACCTTTCTTGGTTCCATCACCATCTATGCCCACCTGCAAGCTGCGGGCATCATCAACGACCATGAGGCAACTTGTTTTCGGTATCACCAAGGAGGTTAAACTCTTGCCAGTATTTGCTCATGTACTGCTCTTGACTTCATCCAATACGTATACTGGCAAAAGCAATAGGCCAATCTAGCTATGTGTGGTAGACTTTACAGGAATAATGTCCTGCTCATAAGAGTTGGATTTCTTTTCAGAAAATACAAACGCTACGAACCGTAAGGCAAGTGTGGACGGCAGGAAACACTTGAAGGGGCACGCTCGATGACTGAACTGATCAGCAACATACTTCGAGGCAGTGTCTCATCTGTCATGTATGTACTGTTATTAATGACCCTTACAAAGTCCAGATTCGACCGTAAGCGTATTATCAGCATCGCAATCTTTGTGTTTGTCATCAATATGACCAGCACCCTCTGGTTCTACTTCCGGGGAGACCTCACAGGGTTGTCCCGATTTACTGTTTTAATGTTCATCGTGGTTGGCCTTCTTATCAAGTCATTTACCAAAATGAGTTTCATGCAATGGAGTTTCACCTTTCTCACCACCATCAATATTGCAATGATGATCATCATCCTCAGCTTTCATCTAGGTAGGCTGTTCCCCTACCCACAATATGCCAATACATTCTTCCGGTTTGTCCTTTACCTACTCGTGATCACCATGTTCAAGAAACACTTCCTCAGGACCTATCAAACGGTTGTGAGCGACTGGCCCGTCTTCTCTGGCTTGATGATCTGCATCTTTCTGAATCTATCCTATTTCTTCTTTGTCACAGACGATATCATGCAAACCTTGGCTACCAGTCGATGGCCGATGCTCCTCTTGGTTGCCCTCTCCTTGTCCGCTTATGGCACAGTGTTCTTCTCTTTTAAAAGATTCCTGGCCATGTACGACTTGGAAAAAGAGAATATGAAGATACAGCGTGAGACAGAGGTACTACAGAAAGTTGCCACGGAATTGGAAATCTATGCCAACAGTGACACGCTTACAGGTCTCCCCAATAGAAGGATATTTTTTTTACGAAATTGGAAACAATCGTTTCAGAAGCCAAAACAAACGCAATAAAATGTGCACTCCTCTATATAGACCTTGACTCCTTCAAAGTCATCAATGACACCTATGGCCACGAAGTTGGTGACGGGGTGCTTGTTACCGTGGGGAGACGACTACTGAACTGTGTCCGTGAAACTGATTTCGTGGCACGATTGGCTGGTGATGAATTTGCAATCATCATGCAGGATATCGAAGACACTAATCAGGCAAAACAATTCGCCATGAGAGTGCATTCCGTTCTGCAAGAACCCATAGCAATCGATACCATAACCTGTAGTATAAACGCTTCCATCGGCATCTCCATCTATCCTGAGGCTGGAGATCACAGGGAGGCATTGCTGAGAAACGCTGATTCTGCAATGTATGAAATCAAGAAACACGGCAAGGGCGGAATCGGCATCTATAACCATAACGTGTTATAAAAACAAGAGTTGTATCATATTTTTCTATTCAGTATCCAAGATCTATAGCTCATTCACCAACCCCTGGAACTCTGCCTGTGGTGTGATCTGTATCACTTGAAGAATAGATACAGCCAATACCGGAATTTTATAGCAAACACTCCAGCAAGCCCGCAAAATCATACTTTGGTATGAAGCGCCGAGGCATAAAACAACCTAGAGTGAAACCATCGATGGAGAGGGAGGACCATTACAAGCATTATTGGTTTCTATCAAAACGCAGTGTTCTGCGCATCAAGTAGATGTATTGCTCTTCACAGGAGGAGAACAATGAAAAAAAAGGTTGGTTATTCAATATTGGCGCTCTTGGCAGTGATCATGGTGTTTTATATAGCGTGTGACCTTGGTGTGGGCGAAGTACCGGAAACGGGTTCGCTGAGAGTTATCATGCACAATGATCCAAGCCTCAGGACCATTGCCCCTGATGTTTCGATGGAAGTGACAACGTATAGGCTCAGTGGGTATCGAGCGGGCTCAAGTGAGACCATAGATCCTGTCGACATTACGGCAACAACCCATACATTTAGCGGGATCCGTGTTGGTGATTGGACGATAATCGTTGAGGCTCTGAATGCTGATACTCCCCCACTCATCATAGGTGAAGGTTCCAGCACCGTGACCATTAGCGGTGGCACGAGTACGAACACTACCGTGACCATTGTACCACTGAGGGGAACTGGAGATTTCTCCTTCTCACTTGATTGGAGTGGCAACCTCATTGGAAATCCGGGGGTTGAGGCATTCCTGACTCATGAAACAGGATCTACACAGACTGCAGTGGATGAGTCTTGCATTGTCATATCCGGTTCCACTGCCACAATCACCGTGGAAGACCTGGAGAGCGGCTACTATGACTTCTCCTACATCCTGAAGGATGGGGAAACCCCATTTGCAGGTAATTTCCATGAAGTAAGGATTCTCAGTGGGCATACCAGTTCAGCCTCTGAAATAATCCCCGTTTCGCCATTTGAAATCTCCCTGTCAATTATCAACAACCTGCGTAATCCTTTTGCGGTAAGCATTACTTCACAAGATTTCATCCTTGAGCGATCAAGCATCCAATCTTTTACCGCTGCCCCTGCTGATGCTGCCTCCTATCAGTGGTATCTTGACGGTATAGAGATAGCAGGGGCAGATGAAATGAATGTCCTTCTTGATGGTGAAGAGATTGCATTCGGGTGGCATACGCTCTCCGTTAAAGTAACCTCACAAGAGGGAGGTATCTCCTCTGAATCTATAGCATTCTACCTCGATGATATATTCGGAATTGGGGGATACATAGACCTGACATTCACCAACAAGAGTGACCCTGATGATACCTGGTTCTTTGGGCTAGGAAATGGACCTGCAGAGAACTCCGGGTTTGAAATGCTCGGAACCTTCCCTGAATACAATATACCCATTCACCTTGAAATGATGCTGGAAAAGAGTTCTGATGAAATCCTCCCTGGAAGTTTCATGTTCGCTTCCTCCGTGCCTTTTGATCTAGATGAGGATATGAATATGTTCCATATAATGGGTCGATGGATAGTGAGGGAATGTATGCAGGGATGGGGGCCTGGGAAGTGGACACTGCAAATGTCGTGCTTGGCCAAGCCAATGAGTGGTGTCTCTTCACTGCAGGAAGTGTTGATGAACATGGAGTGAGACGGACCTTCGATGCGATCAGCAATTTCTACAATCCAGTAGTGACCGATAATCCTGATGGAGAAGATGATGTATTGAAATGGGGAAAACTTTGGGAGACCATAAACGAGGGAATTACGATTACCTTCACAAAATACGGGGAAAACTTTGAATCCTACGTGAAGGGAACCGTAAGTGGAACCGCCGTATCGGTCATACCAAACGACCCATCAAATCCTGAAGATGACGTGCTTGGCATATACACGGTAACAGGAGATTTCATCACGACCAGAGGAACGGTGCCTCCTGTAGTACAATAGAGAATCATCCCCCCCCTTGGAGAGATCCAAGGGGTATCTTTCTCTAGAGCAAAAGTAGAGAAGGACCACTCTAATCCTGGCTCTCTCCCTGAGCATTGCATACAGTTCGCTTCGGCTCGAGATTCCCAGTCGGTTGTACAAACCGGTGGTATGAGTCTTGACGGTAGCGAGGCTAATGAACAGGGCTTCAGCGGTTTGAATCTGCGTCCTGCCGTTAACGATATGCTGCAGAATATCAGCCTGTCTTTCACTTAAATGATAGCGTGAGATGAAAGCGTTCAGGTCAAACTTGGGGAGACAGAAACCCAGAATTCCTATTCTGTCTCCCACTTGTCACTGATAAGAGAGAAGCTTGTTACTACGGGAATGGTATGTCCCTCAGATGTGAGAAGAAATCCTGTATGGGAGAAATTGTGCTCGCCTGTAGCCATCAAGGCTTCTACCCTTCTTTGAATTGCCTGGCTATCCAAAAATACATCCTTCATAGGGGTGGAATGTCTCAGGTTCTCAGTTTGGCAGGTGAGGGAGCGCGCAGCTTCATTGCAATCGGTTATGTTCCACACAGAATCAATCATGAATACTGCTCGGTCCATATGTTTGATCAGCTCCCGATTCACATAAGCAGGAGCAAATTGCATAAGACCATATCGTATGATTGCATAGCACACGGCAACCATCCACAGTACTGGTATTGTGCAGGAAATGGGATTGTTCCCCTTGAAACCGGAGAGAAAATCAACCAATACTCCTATGGTTGTTCCAAACACGGTACTCACAATGATTATTCGCGATTGGATTCGCTCCCTGTGTAGTGTGGTTTTTTTTCGTCCCCAGATCAGGGCAATAAGAGGAATCAACAATGACTCAATAGCCGAAAGGAGTTGGTGCGACACAAACCACGGCCCTGATGGGAAGTCCCGTGCAAGTACGTTCCAACCCCAATTGGCAGTCTGATAAACACCAATACGAAGCATGATAACCAAGACTAGGACACGGTAGAGAAGCACGCTCTGACGTTCTGAAAGAAATAAAATGAATATAATGCCCGCGAGAATGAACAACTCAGAGCCAGTGTAGTAGATTCGGTCGAAAAAAGAGATCCACTGACTCTCTTGAGCCATGTTACGTCCAGCGCACCCAAGTGACCAAAGGGCAAGCATGGCACAGAGTACAGCGAAGCTTTTCTGGGTAGATGAATCTTTCCCGAACACCAAAATGAGGATCCCTAGATAGATATAGGTCACACATGCAACACTCGAAATTATCGCATATAGCATCATTTTGTGACCTCATCTTACTACGCTGCATTCTCCTTGGCAATTATTATTTTTAGCCAGATGGAAGAATGTGCCTAGGAATATGGTGCTTAAAAAAAATTTTTACTTTCCCCTCATTATGCTTTATAATAGGGCCAATATAGGGGAGGAACCGTGAAAATTCAAAAACAACAAGCAATGCGCACCGTTCTCTATGCGCTTGCGCCACTCTGCCTTGCTGCAATCTATTTTTTTTCGGCTGGCGTTTCATTGCCACCTTGGTAGTTGTTGGAGCGACGGGACTGTTATGTGAATGGCTCATGGCACGCCGCTATGGCTTCAAAATTACTGAGTCTCTGTTCGTTTCGTGCACCCTCTTTGCACTCTCTCTACCACCTACAATCCCTCTATGGATTGCCGCAGTTGGAATCGCATTCGGAATCATCTTCGGAAAGATGATTTTCGGTGGATTTGGTAGGAATATTTTCAATCCTGCAATTACTGCACGTGCATTTGTCTACATTAGTTTTGGGGTGCCCATGACTGCCTCGTTCATAGGGAACGCTACGCAAATAAGTATGTTCCCTGCTGGCTTTGGTTCATGGATAAGCCAAGCAGACAGCGTTTCTGCTGCTACCCCTCTTATTACCGGGGAGGCTTCATTGCTTGAACTATTCCTTGGGTTTACGAGCGGAAGTTTTGGGGAAACCAGTGCCATTCTCATCCTTCTTGGCGGACTATATATCATATTCAAGAAAGCCGCAAACTGGAAAATTGTAGTCGCTTCACTTGGCTCCTTCCTCCTGCTACAGAGTATATTTTGGGCAAGTGGACTTCAAATAGCAACAGAGAGCGGTCTGAAAGGAGCAGCTGATCCTCTTACAGCCCTTCTAGGAGGAAGTTTTCTCTTTGCTGCATTTTTCATGATTACCGACCCAGTCTCCTCTTCCCAGACAACAGATACAGGAAGATGGATTTATGGAGCAGTCTTTGGCATACTCACCGTTTTGATTCGCACCTTCTCCACGTGGGTTGAGGGTGTTACCTTTGCCATCCTACTCGCAAATATGTTTGCTCCTCTGCTCGATACCCTTCTAAAAGGTGCGAAGGCAAAGAAAAAAAACTCAAGAAGGCAGAAGGAGGAAAAGCATGAAAGCAAAAAAAGAACGTTCTATAGTGAGCGTATTTACCCGCTCCTGTTTATGTTTTCAGTCACGTTCTTCTGTATCCTACTTACCTCTGGATTGCATATTGCGACCCTGGACAGAGCAATCGCCAATGAGCGCTCATTCACAAGACGGGCAATCTTGAACGCCGGTGGAGTTTCATATGAGAACACTACCGAAGGTATAGAGGAAGCCTTCCAGAGCAAGATTGAACAGGAAGACGGGTACTATGTGGCCAACAGCGAGAATGGCAAACGCTATATCATTCTCGTAGAAGGTACGGGGCTTTGGGGAACTATCTCCATCATGGCAGGATTTGAGGAAGACCTAACCACATTCTCAGGAATCGCCATTGTAAGCCAAAATGAAACCCCAGGACTTGGGGCTCGTATTGAAGAGCCTTGGTTCACTGAACAGTTCAGAGGAAAACAGGCCCCCTTTACCATGGTAGAGGAAGGCACAGCTGATGCAGATACTGAGGTTGACGCAATTACCGGGGCTACCCGCACTTCAGAATATTTCAGGAATCTTACAAACCGTGCTGCAGACGATGCAAAACGCATAATTGGAGGTGAGTAGAATGGCCAATAAACTGCTACGAAAAACGTTTATGGAACCACTGGGGAAGAACAACCCTGTGTTTGTCCAGATCCTTGGCATCTGCTCCACATTGGCAGTAACAAATAAGTTGCAGAACACCATGGTCATGACCTTGGGAGTTATGTTCACTACAGCGCTCTCCAGCCTGACCATCTCACTACTGAGAAACTACATACCTTCACGCATCCGAATGATGGTGGAAACCATGGTTATTGCAACGTTCGTCATCATAGTGGATATCGTTTTAAAAGCCTTCTATCCAGAGATGTGGAAGCAACTTGGCCCCTATGTTGGGTTGATTATCACAAACTGCATCATCATGGGTAGGATCGAGGCATTTGCCTTGCAGAACAAACCAATGCTCTCTCTGGTTGATGGATTGGCATCTGGTCTGGGTTATGCATATGTGTTGCTGGCTATCGCATTCGTAAGAGAGTTACTGGGAACCGGGAGCCTCTGGGGTTACCAGATACTTGGCTCTTGGTGGACGAACTGGTCCATCATGATCATGCCACCTGGAGGATTCTTCGTCCTGGCTATCATCATCTGGATTATTCGAGAAAAAATCATGAAGGAGGCTAAGAATGTCTGATTCATTGCTACCTTTTGCCGTATTCTTCGCCTCAATCTTTACCGGGAACATACTGCTTACCAACTACCTCGGAATGTGTTCTTTCCTCTCCGTATCAAAGGAGTTGAAAACCTCTACAGGACTGGGAATGGCGGTCATATTTGTCATGGCAACGACGACTCCCCTGAACTGGATTGTGTATCAGTACTTGCTCATTCCCTATGGTTTGGAGTATCTCCGGTTTATCGTGTTCATCATCGTCATCGCGGCCTTCGTACAGCTCACTGAGATGACGCTGGAGCGATATAGTGAACCGCTGTACCAATCGTTGGGCATCTTCCTCCCTCTGATAACAGTAAACTGTGCAATCCTGGGAGTAAGCCTCTTCATGGTAATCAGGGAGTATACACTGCTTACATCTTTCTTCTTTGGACTTGGAAGCGGGATTGGTTGGTTCATAGCTATTATCGCAATGGCTGGAATCAGACAGAAACTGAAGAATGCCAAAGTACCCCCCCCAGGATTGGAAGGTCCAGGAATCACCTTGGTAATTGCAGGATTCATGGCCATGGCATTCATGGGCTTTTCCGGCATGATCACCATATCCTAAGGGGGGGGAACAGATGATTGTAACATTACTGATCAGCATCGGTATCATCAGCCTCATCTCAGTATTCCTGGCCATCTTGCTGGTAATCGCAGATGCAACCATAGGCAACTATGGTGTAGTAAAAATCTCCATCAATGATGGCTCGAAAGAGTTGGAAGTACAAGGTGGTCAACCATTACTCAAAGCACTCAACCAGGAAGGTGTTTTCATCCCATCCGCCTGCGGAGGAAGAGGTTCTTGTGGGCTGTGCAAGGTAAGGGTTGTCGATGGAGGTGGAGAGTATCTTCCCACTGAGCTTCCCTGGATAAGCGATGAGGAGAGGCAGAATAACGTCAGACTCTCCTGCCAGTTTAAAGTAAAACAGGATGTGGCAATTGTCATTCCTGAAGAGCTCTTCCTAGTCAAACAGTTTACGACTGTTGTGGAGAGTATCAGGGACCTTACCCACGACATCAAGGAAGTGAGACTGCTCTTGAAAGATCCAGCTGAGATTACACCAAAGGCTGGACAATACGTCCAGTTTGAAGTCCCAGAGTATGATCTGACTGATGAGAGAGTATACCGTGCCTACTCCATGGCCTCTTCTCCAGATGACAAAAAAAACCATGTGGAGTTGGAGATTCGGTTGGTTCCAAATGGTATTTGTACCACCTACGTACATAAGCACCTCAAGGAAGGTGACGAGATTATCATCAATGGCCCATATGGTGATTTTTTTTCCTCCGCGATACCGACAAGAACATCATCTTCATTGCAGGAGGCTCAGGAATGGCTCCGATTAAATCGATGTTACTTGATATGGAGAGAAAGGGTATCACACGAAAGGCCTCATATTTCTTTGGAGCACGCTCGAAGCGCGACCTGTTCTTGCTCGATGAAATGCGTGCATTGGAAGAAAAGATGCCGAATTTCACCTTCATCCCTGCACTTAGTGAACCCCAAGAAGAAGATAATTGGGAAGGAGAAGTTGGCCTTATCACCGATGTGGTACGGAGAATGGTGAGTGAAGCATCCAACAGTGAAGCATACCTCTGTGGCAGCCCAGGAATGATTGATGCCTGTATCAAGGTGCTCGATGAAGTGGGTGTCCTTCCAGAAAATATCTTCTACGATAAATTCTCATAACAAGGAGCTGATGATGAAACAAACCGTTGAATTTGACAAGATACAGCAACAAATGCAGAAAGGTGTCATCACCCTCCATGGATTCCTTGGTGATGATAAGCGAAAGCTTGTCGACATTCTGGAAAGTGATAATCTTACCGTGAAAAACCTCAGGAGAACCCATGAGGTGATTGCTGATCGTATGGAGTATTTTCGCAAGAGTGGAACCGAAGGGTTGGGAGAATTCATCACTGTTGACGAAAACTTCGAAGTAAAGGTTGAGACAGTGCGGGGTATGCTCCCCTCCCCCCCCTTTGGAGGAAAGGGCATGTATGGCAAAGCCAATACCACCGTGAGGAACAAGAAACTGGACAGAACTATTGTCTATACCGACCTACATATCCACTTTATCGGCGACCATGGGTTCTATGAGGGGAAAGGATCCCCTTTCCGTCTGGAACCAGAGGATCTGATTACGGTTCTGGAGGTACCTGTAGTCGAAGAATAGCGTTGAAGCATGACAAGTCGTGGTTTATATCCACGTTTCCCAGTAGCTCTAGCGTGAGAGTGGTACGACCTGTACTACTCTCATTTTTTTGTATCAAGGGATGTTCACTCTCAGAGCAATGAGAATGAAACATTGGTCAAAAAAATACCAATGTTGGTCCATCCATAGGCAAACAGCGTAAGTTTCAGTATTCTATATATAGTATTTCTCATGAATATGCATATATTCGATGCAGAAAACACCAAAGGTTATAACTTTGGCATGGTAGATGCATGGAATATGAGCAAATGGAACGGCAGCATACCAGAGCAATGGTATCAGAGGAGGACGCTCATGAGAATTTTGCTTACATCGGACGCATACATACCAACAACGAACGGTGTTGTTACTTCTATAGTAAATCTTAAGCAGGGACTCACCCAAGCAGGACACGAGGTTCGTATCCTTACCCTCGCCCATGCACATACTTCCCATTATCTGGATGGAGTCTGGTACCTTAGTTCGCTTAATTCAGACAGGCTGTATCCCGGTACACGTATACGTGGAACATTTGCAAAGAAAATAGTACGAGAAATAATCAAGTGGAACCCAGAGGTAGTTCACTCCCAGTGCGAATTCAGCACCTTTTCCCTGGCAAAACGCATTGCGCACGCTGTAGGAGCCCCATTGGTTCATACCTATCACACGCTATATGAGGATTATACCGATTACTTCTCTCCCAGTGAGCGATTGGGCCATATCATGGCACAACGCTTCTCAAAGAGAATTCTCTCAAAGGTTGACTATGTCATTGCACCGACAGCAAAGACCGAACGCTTGTTGCTCTCCTATGGAGTAACCAAGCCAATCGAGGTTGTTCCCAGCGGAATCGACCTAGCACGCTTTTCACCCGCCAAAGAGCGCAATGATATAGAAACCTTACGCGCATCGCTTGGCATCCCAAAGGAAAACTTTGTAACGGTCTATGTAGCCGTTTGGCAGTAGAGAAGCGCGTAGAAGAGTTGATAGCCAACTTTTCTTCCGAGAAAACAAATCATACACTCCTATTGGTAGGAGATGGACCACAAAGACAAAGCTTACAGCAGATGGTAGCCTCTCTAGGTTTGCAGAAGAACGTGGTATTTGCAGGGATGCAAAAACAGGAAGACATTCCCTCTTACTACCAGCTGGGCAGTGTTTTCTGCAGTGCCTCTACCAGCGAAGCTCAGGGTCTGACGTATATTGAAGCCTTGGCCTCAGGACTTCCTGTCCTCTGCCGTGCTGATGATTGCCTGACAGAAGTGGTACGTGATGGGGAAAATGGATGGCAATATCACACAAAAGCAGAATTCCAACACTATCTAGACCTCCTGTGTAATGATGAAACATTACGTCTCAGACTCAGCAAACAAGCACTAAGTACAAGCAAAGCTTTTTCATCGCAAGCATTTGCTGCTTCCTTGCTTTCCATCTATGAGAAACTAATCAAGCAAAGCAGGTTATATTCAGCCTAAATTGCGATTATCCTTAGGAATCTATAGCCTCACACAGCAGGAATGAAAATTCCTGCTTTTTTTTGTTAACCGCTCGATCAACACTTCCTAAGATTGTGATAGCTTTCTTTTTTTTGATATGCAATACCTACCCCTCCTTGACGTATATACCCTAGGGGGTATTATATGAATAGACAAGATATCCCATTTGTACAAGGATGCTGAGAATAAGAAAAAAAATTTCCTTGTGGGGTTACTGCCTCAGGGAGGCAGGGTACAGCGAACCTTGCTGTCTATGGTAATGAGTTCACTCAATACAAAATAGTAACCACCTATAAGTTGGGATACATCGAAATACTACGAAGTAGGAGGCAGCATGAATCACACAGAACATCACCGAATGATGATAAAGGATTTTCGAAACCGGTTCTATTTCAGCCTAGCTCTTACCATACCAATTCTTGCACTGACACCCTTGGTGCAAAATATCATGGGATTTGATTGGACCTTTCCTGGTGCCAAATATGTAGTTTTTGTGTTAGCCACGATTCTCTATTTCATCGGAGGATGGCCTTTCCTATCCGGGTTGGTAAGTGAACTGAGAGACAAATCTCCTGGAATGATGACGCTTATCGGAATGGCAATCACGGTTGCCTATGGGTACAGCACTGCTGTTACCTTCGGCCTTCCGGGAACGCCCTTCTATTGGGAGTTGGCAACCTTGATAGCAATTATGCTGGCCGGCCACTGGATTGAAATGACCAGTGTAGTTGGTGCTTCAGCCGCTCTTGAGAAATTGGCTCGGCTTATGCCCTCAACAGCCCATAAAAAAGAGGGTGACACTATTCACGACATCCCTTCACAGCAGATACAAGATGGTGATTTTCTGGTAGTCAAACCTGGGGAAAAGATTCCAGCAGATGGACACATCGCTGAAGGTGAGAGTTATGTAGATGAGTCAATGCTTACCGGCGAATCTCGTCCAGTACACCGTAGGCAAGGTGATAAACTCATCGGAGGATCGATAAACGGAGATGGAAGCTTCACGCTGGAAGTTGAAGGGATTGGAGAAAACGCATATCTCACAAAGATCATCAAGATGGTGCAAAGTGCACAGGAAGAAAAATCAAAAACCCAGAAACTCAGTGACCGTGCAGCAAAATATCTGACTATCGCTGCTCTGACTGTTGGTATTGTAACCTTGGTTACCTGGCTGCTAGTTGGTTTCGACGTCCAATTCGCCATTACGCGAATGGCAACTGTCATGATCATTACCTGTCCTCACGCACTTGGTCTGGCTATACCCTTGTCGTATCAGTATCTACTGCAAAGTCAGCACAGAACGGACTGCTCATACAGAACAGGACAGCTTTTGAACAGGCAAGGAAGATTAATGCCATAGTATTCGACAAGACAGGAACCCTTACCGAGGGAACCTTCTCAGTAACGGAAGTCAAAAAAAAATGATACAGCCCAGAGAGAAAAAAAAGATGAGATAGTACAACTTGCTGCGTCTCTGGAGTCCTATTCTGAGCACCCTATCGGAAAAAAAAGCATTGTTGCATATGCTCATGAGCAATCAATCGATCTTGTTCCTGTGGAAGATGCCAAGGCAATTCAAGGAAAAGGTATCAGCGGTACAATCCAAGGAAACACTATCGTGGTGGCCAGTCCATCATATGTAAGAGAGCTTGGTATTGAGGTTCCACCAAGCAGTGATGAAAAGGCTGTAACACGCGTATTTGTCCTCTCTGATGGAAATCTCATGGGATCCATCACTCTCAGTGATACGATCCGGGAGCAATCGTATCAAGCCATTTCGTCCTTGCAAAAGATGGGAATTTCCTGCTGGATGCTCACCGGAGACAATGAGGCAACCGCTCACGCTGTTTCAAGGGAATTGAGAATGGACGGATATTTTGCAGAAGTATTGCCCGATGAAAAGCAATTGAAAATCAAGGAGCTACAGAGTAAAGGTTTGTTCGTAGCAATGACCGGAGATGGGGTCAACGACTCCCCCGCTCTTGCCCAAGCTGATGTGGGGATTGCAATTGGCTCTGGAACCGATGTAGCAGCGTCAACCGCTGACATCATCCTAGTGCACTCAAACCCACAGGATATCGTCACCCTTATACGTTTTGGAAAGGCAACATATCGGAAAATGATCCAAAACTTGGTGTGGGCAACTGCGTACAATATACTGGCCATTCCTCTGGCAGCTGGGGTTCTTTACTCTGTGGGATTTATCCTACAGCCGGAGGTGGGAGCGATTCTTATGACACTCTCCACCGTGATTGTGGCCATCAACGCCCGATTGCTGAAAATACCGAAAGAAACAGAGTAGCTCAACTGAAAATGCAAATATGTACTGATCATGACAGTATACTGGTTCTGAGAAGAGGAGATGTACCATCATGGCAACACACCGTATTTATTCAATGAGTTTTGCAGGCATATATCCTATGTATATTGCTAAAGCAGAGAAGAAAGGACGTACAAAAGCCGAGGTCGATGAAATTATCAGGTGGCTGTTTGGATACGATGAAGCAACTTTGCAGAAAGCGCTGGAGGAAGATAAAAGCTTCGAAGCATTCATTGAAGAGAGTCCCAAGAAAAAAAATCCACTGAGAAGTCTGATAACAGGAAAAGTCTGTGGTGTACAGGTAGATACCATTGAGGAACCACTGATGAGAGAGATCCGATACCTTGATAAACTCATCGATGAGTTGGCGAAAGGAAGAACAATGGAGAAGATTCTTCGTAGTGAAAATCCTACATAATCATATATTGATTGAGTAAACGTATCTTCATTGGTTTCAAAACCATGCAAGGTAGCAATAACCTTCCGATAAATCCAACTTCCCCCCCCTACTTCAATATTGAGGGGAGTGAAGAAATCTGGTACCATGGCCGGCGGAGGACTCCATGTATAATAATTTGGCAGTTATTTCATTAGGCGGATCGATCATAGCACCGGATAAGGTTGACCACGCTTTTCTTAAAGAACTAAATAGTGCTCTCAAAACCTATTTGAAAGAAGATAAAAGTAGAAAAATCATTCTCGTTTGTGGGGGCGGTGCCCCGGCCCGTGTCTACCAGAATGCCATGCGGGAAATCAACCCGGATGTCGATAGTGAAGAACTTGATTGGCTTGGAATTAGAGCAACACATATCAATGGGCAGTTGCTCAAAGCTATGTTCAACGAATTCTGCACCGATAATCTGATCACAGATCCAACCGGTCATATCAACTTCCAAGGACAGGTCTTGGTTGCCGCTGGCTGGAAACCTGGCTTCTCTACCGATAACGATGCAGTCATCCTTGCCGAGAGGTTCGAGGGTAGACTGATCATCAATCTTAGCAACATCGCAAAGGTGTATACTGATGATCCCAAAAAAGAACCCCGAGCAAAGCCATTGGATTCAATAAGTTGGGCAGACTATCGCACTATGGTCGGGGAAAACTGGACTCCAGGAAAGAATTCCCCCCTTCGACCCCATTGCAAGTAAGCGCGCAGCAAAAATGCGTATGGAAGTAGTGTGCGCGGATGGCCGTAACATCGAAAATACCATGAATATCCTCTACGGTAGAAAGTACGAAGGAACCATCATCAGCTAGAGCGTTTCGCTAGGTTGATAAAATAAGGAAGCGGGGTTGAAAACCCTTAGGGAACGGATTCTCCTGGGTGAAATCAGGTATCCAGGAGACGTTCTCCCCCCAATTCCTGCACAAACCCATTCTCGATATCCAACTCCTCCAACACAAGGAGTAGATTATCATACTCCTCTTCACGTATTGCAGGGAATCGCACGTCCCCCCCCTTGGGAGGTTCAAACTGCACCATCAGCGAGAAATAGCACGAAGCCTTCAATTCCTGGGCAAAGTATCGAAGGACCTCTTTCGTTGCATCAAGAGTACCAGGAAACACCAAATGTCGAACCAATATACCCTTAAGATTCCCCTCATCATCAACATACGTGGATCTTTGATTTCGGAGAATAAAATTCATCACAGAGCGGATGATCCTAGCATAGAGCGCCAATCCACAGAACTCAGCACTCACATCCTCATGTAGTGTCTTCACATCAATGAGATACAAATCAATATAGGGATCAATCACTGAGAGTCCCTCGGGAGACTCGAATCCTGAACTATTCCACACAACATCCAAAGAAAAAAAACCTTGGGCTTTTGCTATATCCAATGCTGTAACAATTGAAGGTATGAAATGTGTTCCAGTCACCAGATTCAAATTGGTCGCGCCGAGTTCCTGAAGTTGAAGCATGATATTGGAGAGCTCAGTGGTACTCACTTCAATTCCCACAGCCATGGCACCTGACTCACCACTTCCAGAGATCTGATGGTTCTGGCAGTAGGCACAGTGCAAGGGACAGCCACTGAAAAAAAATCATTCCTGATCCATGTTCACCGGTTACAGGAGGCTCTTCACCACGATGTAAGCCAGACCAAGCTACACGAACTGTATCAGTCTCTCCACACCTACCAATGGCACCTTCACTTCGGTTCACCCCACAGTAATTGGGACATAATTTGCACTGACTATAGGCGTTCATTCCACTTTGATCCATATAACAAGTTTAGCGAAAATGTCCTCACTTTGCATAGCGCTTTAACTAGTAACCTTCATTTTACCAGCGTAATTTATTCCTTATTCGGTATTTTAAAAGTGTTCTTAATCGATTTTTATGTATCAAGATAGAAAGGACGCTTGACCCTGCGGTACAAATTCATCACTCTACTAGCATGGCATTACGGGATTTCTGGAATCACAAAGAACCATCATCACCCCAAGACGATCGATACATCCTCTCCATTGACGGAGGTGGGATGCGTGGCCTTATACCTGCGGTGATGCTAGCCAAATTGTCTGCTCTGCTGGAGTCATTGGGTGATAACCGGCCTCTCTATTCTCATTTTGACCTTTTAGCTGGTACATCCACCGGAGGTTTGCTCGCTCTTGCTCTCGGAGCACCGGTTCTGAAGACAAACCTCCAGCCTGATACCAGATTTATCAGCTACATATACGACGAACAGCAAAGAACCTTAATGCAAAAATTCATGGGGAAGCATGGAGATAAAACATTACGAGGAACGCTTCCTTTTGGCGTGGATACCACCACGCTGGAGTCACTTTATCTGCAGAATGGCCGACAGATTTTCCCCCGAAGCCAAGGCCGATTTTTCAGTCAGATCTTTACTGATAAATATGATGTACAACCACTGCAAAGACTTTTGCAGCATATGTTTGGGGACACTCCTCTTAGCGAAGCTGTTATTCCTACCATGGTAATGACTTACGATGCTGCTCATGGAAGACCTTTTATCATGAGTAGTCATGACTCTCATGGCTTCTTATTCTGGGAAGCGGCAAGGGCCACCAGTGCTGCCCTACATTCTTCAAACCTGCCTATCTCTATGACCGAGAAGAGAAGACCATGCAAACATTGATCGATGGAGGTGTGGTCGCTAACAATCCAAGCCTCTATGCCTATCGTCATGCAAAGGAATTGTACCCCGATGCTAAACGCTTCCACATCCTCTCTCTCTCGACCGCAAGCAGTGATTTTACATTCACTGTCAGTGGAGCCGGTACGGGTGTCATCGGCTGGATAGACCCTGCAAAAGGTGCCCCAATTCAGAAGATTTATGCTACCAGTCAGATGCAGGTGGTTGATCAAGTAGCACCGACGATTCCAGACCTCTTCTACTATCGAATCCATGGAGCTCTCGGAGAGACATACAAACTTGATGAGACAACCTCCGGAGCTCTTTCCACCATGCACCAGGGTGCACAAAAAAAATTTATCAGGAAAACGAAGAACAACTCAAAGAGTTTGCTCAACTGCTTTCCAAGAGAACCCATTTTGACCAGATGGTTTTGGGTCCGAAAGAAGTTTTACCTGTGAGTCAGTCCCCTGGCCAGATCGAAGCACCAAAAGAAGAAATAGCCGTACTTGATTCTTACCAGAATTTTCTAAGGCGATACCAGATAGAAGATATTGGGAACCAGGAGAATCCTCAATGAGTACACATCCCAAACAAGTAGAACTTGAATCAAAGATGCGTCATTTGTGTGATGATCTCGACCACTACCTTGAAGACACCTTCGGGGAGGCCTATCCCTTGCACCCGAACAGGCCCGAGCGAGGAAAGGCTGCCAGTGTAGCCTATGATGGACTCTTTTCCACCGGGACACAGTTCACCCTTGGATACGGAAGCAACCATGGCCGTGGCTATATCCTCTCAGTTGAGATACGAACCCTGTCGTGGGTGCAAAAAGACAAAAAAGCAGGCTATTGAGGAAGCTGCAATGGCCTATATCAGAAAAATCCTTCCCATCTATTTCCCTCAACGTGCAATCGAACTCAAGCAGGACGGAAATGTCTACAAGCTAGTGGGAGATTTCTCACTTGGAGACTCAAGTAATAGCTGAAGTGTTTCCTGAAGCTTTTTTATTAGCTTCCCTTACGAACTTGGTGAATTTCTTACTTCTATTACCTTTAGCATCATCACTGACTACCCTGATCATTGCACAGGGAATATTTGCACTATAGCAGGCAAAAGCAACTGAATACCCCTCCATGTCACTGCAATCGAGTTGCAGGGAGTCTCTCAGCTCGGGATGCTCTTCACGATAGGAGCGGACCAGGAAGCGATCGGCCGTTCCCATTACTACAGATTTTATCCCTTTAATTGCTGGACAATAGAGAGGAAGGAATGAGGGTGCATGAGAACCATCACCAAGGAACGTGGAACCCCATTCAAGCCCAAATGCCCTGAGATCGAGGTCATACTGGACAACCCTGGAGGCACAGACTACATCAGCGATGGCAAGGGTTTCTGTAAGTGCTCCACAATACCCCACAAGCACCACCAACTTTGGATCATAGAGGGCAATTGCCCTTGTAACAGCAACTCCACTGGCAACTTTGCCAACCCCGATTACGGTCCCCAATACACGCTTGGATGCAATGCTAACAGATTCATCCAGTTTAGTTAGGACCCCTTCCAATTCATGACGGAGCGGAGCAACCACTAATACATCTACGCTCATCTTGCTCTCTCCAGGGAAAGATCGGGAAGGATCAACGTGGGGCTAACCCCCAGTCTACGCTCCCGACCAATCTCTTTGGTTCGTTCAATAGCAAGAGATGTATAGGTAACAGCAAGGTTTACTGATGTTTGGAAGGAGTGCTTACCAAGCAAATTCCCTAAAAGGATACTTGCAAAGAGATCCCCACACCCAGGATAGGAGGCATCCACACGGGTATAAGGAATTAGGAACTGCTTTCCTTCCGTGTGACAGGCTACTGCAAAGCCTTCAGAAAGGGGGGGGACACTGGTGATTACAACTTGGGCACCTGTTAGTAATGATAACTTACGAGCCCAGGAAAGAGCTTCCTGTTCTTCAAAATGCTCCTGGAAAGGAAGTCCAAGCAACAGCGCAGCCTCAGTTGCGTTCGGTGTGATGAGGTCAGCCACTTGTACCAAGGATCGCATTGCCTCAACGTGTCCTTTCGTGATGGGACCATAGAGTTCAGCATCGTCACCCAATACAGGGTCCACCAATACCAATGGAGATCCCAGAATTCGTTGCTGTTCGATGAACTGTGTAATGAGTTGCACTTGGTGCTCACTTCCCAGGAACCCTGAATAGATTGCATCATAGCGAAGGGATAACTGTTTCCAAGAATCAAGAATACCTTCAAGCTCTGGTGTGGTATCGCGAAAATAGTAAGAATCGAACCCATCCGTTTGAGTGGAAAGCAACGCAGTTGGAAGAGGACAGGCTTCAATTCCCATCGACTCCAGAACGGGAAGAACAACAGTCAGCGAGCTCTTTGCGTAGCAGCTGAGATCATGGATTGCGGCACAAATTAGTAGCATGATTTCACACTATCGTACATCTGCAAAACAGGCAATATATGGTATACTCCATAAATCGGAGGTCGTATGCTTATCTATGACACATTGAGTCATCATCCAATAGCTGATGACATGTTCAATATTCTCGATTTCCCCTTGCCAAGCAAGGATGCACTACAGCAAGCTCTTTCTACTATGATCCTATCCTCTTCGGGTTGGAGAAAGGTATTTGCTGAGAGTGGGAATGAAGAAGATACAACAGGAAAAATCACTGAGGCCGATGCCATGCTTGCTGCTCTGGCAGCGCTTTCCCTTGCACGGTTTTTAGGGGTACCTGCTGCAGAAAAAAAACAAGCAGTTGCCCGTGGTGAGATACATGTGGAACCACAGGATACAACCATTCTTGTTGGTCTGGATGCAAGACCTACTGGAAGGGCCCTCGGTGATATCGTGTGCAGGACGCTTACCATGTTGGGCTGTTCGGTACGTTACCTCTATATTTGCGCTGCACCGCAGATCATGGCTGACTGCAACCTGTTCCCTGAAGAAGCAGACGCCTTCTTCTACATATCCGCAAGTCATAATCCAATTGGGCATAACGGCTTCAAGTTTGGTCGCTCAGGGGGGTGTGTACACTGCCAGGGAAGCTGAGACAATCATCAAATTATATAAGGAGATTGTCCTGGAAGAACCATTGGCCCCTGCCTACCTCCAGTCCCTCTCCTCACACATGGACACCACCCGATACAGACATGTGCTTACATCCGTGAAGTCGGAACAAACAAGGAACCTTGAACGCTATGAGCAGTTTGTTCTTACCACAGCGGTACAATCAGCGGACAAGAATGAACACAGAATGTTTAAGGAAATGCTGGTAAAGGCTCACAACAAGGAACCCCTTGGGGTTGTTGGAGAACTCAATGGCAGTGCCCGCTCGGTAAGTATTGATTACCGATTCCTTACATCCCTTGGACTCAAGGTACACCAAATCAATGATCAACCAGGACAGGTTGTCCATGCCATCGTCCCAGAAGGAGAGAACCTTCAACTCTGCCAGCAAACACTTGAGATGTTGTATGCAAAAGATTCTTCATTCCGTCTTGGCTACGTTCCAGACAATGATGGGGATCGTGGGAATCTTGTCTATATTCAGAGAGAAACAGGGAAAGCCCGTATTCTGGAAGCCCAGAATGTATTCGCCTTGGTCGTCCTTGCAGAGCTTACGCTCTGCCGCTTGAAACACCCTTCTTCTCTGTTGGCGACGGTTGTAAACGGCCCTACCAGCAACAGGATTGACCACATCGCGCAAGCTCTCGATGCAGAAGTTTTCCGTTGTGAGGTTGGCGAGGCAAACGTTGTAGAGTTGGCCGAACAAAAGCGGGGTGAGGGATACCTTGTCCCCGTGCTGGGCGAGGGTTCCAATGGCGGCAATATCACCCATCCTGCAAGGTGCGTGACCCATTGAACACGCTTCTCAGCCTGGTGAAGCTGCTCAGGAACCGAGATATCGCAAAACTCTGGTTCCGTGCAAACGGCAAGGAAGTCCCCCCCCACCCGGTCACGCTTGAAAAAATCATCGAAAGCATGCCTATATACACCACCACTGGGGCGTTTTCGAAAGATGGGAAGATGCAGATCCATCATGACCATGCTGTTCTGAAAAGTCGATATGAAGTGTTGTTACAGGCTGACTGGATAGAAAAACAAGAAATATTTAAGGAACTGGACATATATGCCTATACCGTGTTCCAGACTGAAGGAACCCTTACGGCAGAAGGTATGGGAGAAGCTTTTCGCACTCCCCCATTCACCGGAGGCTACAAGGTAGCATTGAAAAAAAACAGAGATGGTATCATTACCGATTTCCTCTGGATGAGAGGAAGCAAGACCGAGCCAGTGTATCGTGTCATGGTAGATAGCATGGGGGGATGACGTGAGTCGACACGACATGCTCCTTGCTTGGCATCGTAGCCTTATCGCCCGTGCAGACGAGGATTAGGAACTCTGCCAGATCTCGTTAACCAAACCGTTGAGTGTCTCCTCCCGTTTCCCCGGAGGAGATAGTTCACATTCCCAAACAACCAAGACACGATATCCCTTCTCCAACAACTGTGCACAAACGCTTTGGTCACGTTCTCTGTTCTTTGTCAGCTTCTGTTCCCAGAACGGACGGTTAGTTTTGGGAAGTACAAAATACTTGCAACCTTGGTGCGCATGCCAGAAACAGCCATTGATGAAAATAACTGTCTTGTACTTGGGAAGCACGATATCAGGTCTCCCGACCAAACGCTTGTCATTGACCCGGAAACGAAATCCATGGCGAAACAGGTAACTTCGTACCAAGAGCTCACTCTTGGTATCCTTCGCTTGATGCTCGCCATGATCTTGCTGCGTTTGGCAAGGGAGAAACAATCACCCATTGAAAGTACCTACAAGCTCAACCCTGCAATGGCTGCACCGAGGGTGGGCGAATCGTCAATATGAACAAAACGGTAATATCTTCTTCTTCCCAATTGCAGGTGGGTATGCAGATAGTACTCAGTATACTTCTTCAGGTACTCAGTCTTGTAGAATGTAGTACCATCAGCATTGATGCAGACTGGAGAACGAGGATCAGTGCCGGCCCCGCTCTTGAGAATGGTGGCAGCAAGATTTGCAGCCGTAAGTTTCGCCGAACGGGCAATCAAGGCATCAATGATCATCCAAAGTGAAACTGCATCCGATTTGTTTCCTTCACAACAGGCTACCAGTTCATACTCATGGTTGAACGGCATCTCAAGATAGTTGCTCATCACCGTGGTGTTGATTCCTCCAAGCTTGGAAAACCGTGCCTTGAAGTTTTCACTGAAGAGTCCGTCCTCTATTGCTTTCTCTATGACAAGCGTACTCAACGGCCCAAGGTAGGCCCCACTGATCATCTTCTCCAGATGGTATTGCTGAGGAGCTTGGTAGCATTAAAGAATTCGCGGTCAAGTTCACTGGGACAAAAGTCAAAGTTGCCTGATTCAATATTGATTATCTGACTCCCACCATCCTGCAGCCCTAGTTTCCCGATTGAGGAATGCTTCTCAACATAAGCGGTATTTGTACCGGTACCGAGGATGAAACCAATATAACCACTATAGGGAACTTCGCTCTTGGCACTCTGCCCGGCAAGAAGGGTGGCAACAGTATCATTGAGTACTGCCACTTTTTTTATTGGAAACATCATAGCCCCGGCGGGCAAGTTCACGCAGCAGTGTTGAGCCAACTGGTTTTCCAATTACCTCGGGAGCCTTTATCTCCTTGGAAAACACCAAGGGTATTCCATCATGGTCAGCGGTAATGGAAGCAGCATAGGAGAAACAAAACCCAATCTTATCGCTCTTGTCTATCAGGCGCTCCACTTCATCGGCAAACGTAGAAAAGAACTCCTGGGCGCTTACTTCCTTTTTAACACCCGGCATTGATACTTTCCTGAAATCCTCGATATGGGCAGTCCCCTGATCATCAAAGGTAACAAGGCAGGTTCTGAAATTTGTGCCTCCTGCATCAAGAACAATGACCGGTTCATTCTTGGGAATCTCACTGACCACAGCAGTATAGGTAGGGATCATTTTCAAGCTACTTGAATATTCATCAATCAAGCCCTTTTCCATCTCACTGAGAAAGGTATTGAGCAAATGCTCCATATCCACCGTAGATGGGTCGATTCCTCGTCTTCTCAAGAATTCCTCGGTTTTCTGGACACAATCAGACATGCTTCCTCCTATAGGAAAATGAGGTATATCTATACCTCCAATTCCCTTCCATTTATTTTCAAAGTAAGCGGTCGTACCGCAAAATTACCTTCATCATCGCTATGCAATATGAATTTTCCTTCCACCCTTACCGATGTGCTGACCCGCCTTCCATCTACTACCACATCAGTTGTGACTATGATATCGGGAATTTTACCACTCTGTATCACAGAACCCATCAGGGAGGGAAGCGTGACTCCATCTCCCCAGTCGGTAACTGCAGCACCCTTGAGTACTGCATGGCCTTCTTCCCAAGCATGGACAGTCAGGTATTGGATGGCCACATCGTTCAGAGGACCTCTTGCTGCTTGCATCAGGGAGGCAAAGAAAGAGGTACCCCCTTCCTTTGTCGCCATGAACAGTGGAAGATAAGTCCCCAGATCAGCCTCTTGGAATGTTAGGATATGCGGAAGTGTCTCTCCATCTCTGAAATAGAGATTGCTTCCAGGAAGAGCAAGCTTCGGGGTATTAAGGAAAGCCGCAACAGCGCAGATAGTCGAGTCAGTGATAGCAGCAATTGCCACCGTGACATCATTTGGCGTAGGCTCTTTTGCCCCAAGGGGGAAGAGCAGACAAAACATCAACAGAAAAGGTATCAGGTATTTCATGAGCATCCTTTGTGATATGATAATTCACCACACAAAAGAGAACAACCTATTCATGGGAAAAAAGACACAACTTCACTTATATGGTACACTAATATCATGAATATGCACCCTTCAAAACAGACAATGTTCTGGTATGACCTAGAAACCTTCGGGCTTGATAGCGATATGATAGAATCGCCCAGTTCGCAGGGCAACGTACCGATCTTGACCTCAATCCCATTGGTGAGCCTACCGTCCTGTATTGCAAACTCAGTGACGATTACCTGCCCGATCCGCTTTCCTGCACCATTACCGGCATCACCCCGCAGGAGGTGAATGAGAAAGGCATGTGTGAAAGTGAATTCATCGCTCGCATCAATACTGAATTCTCAAAACCCTATACCGTGGTAGCAGGGTTCAACAACATCCGTTTTGATGATGAGTTTATTCGTAACGCCCTCTACCGCAATTTCTTCGATCCCTACCAGAGAGAGTGGAAGAACAACTGCAGTCGCTGGGACATAATTGACTTGGTACGTGCAGCGTACGACCTACGCCCTGAAGGTATCACCTGGCCTCCCAGGAAGGAGACCACGGGAAATCCCACGTTCCGCCTAACCAGCTTGACCGAAGCAAACAACATCAGCCAGGATGGGGCACACGATGCCTTGGTAGATGTCAAGGCAACAATTGAAATTGCCCGGCTGATCAAGACAAAACAGCCAAAACTATATGATTACTACTTCTCGCTCAGGGCAAAAAGCCAAGTCAAACGGGTGGTTCCAACCCCCCCCTTCGGACAGCCGGTGCTCTATACCTCTGCAATGTTCAGCAAGAATGAAGGTTGTTCACGCCTGATCACCCCGATCACCCATATGAAGAGCAATGCCAATGCCATCATCTGTTTTGACCTAAGCAAAGACACCGCTCCACTGCTAAGAGCAACTGAAGAAACACTGCTCAAGACAGAGGGTGTTTTCACTCTTGCGATCAACAAGTGTCCGTTTGTCTCACCTCTCAGTGTACTCACTGACCAACTTGCCGTAAAACTCGGAGTTGACAAGGATCTTGCCATGTTCCGTCACCAGCAGATCGCAAGTCATCCCAAATTGCTGCTTATTGCCCGAAATGTCGAGGATACCTTTGAAGGGGTTGATGATGTGGATTTCCAACTCTACGACCGCTTCTTTGGGGATGCCGACCAGAAGCGTTTTTCCCTGATCAGAGAAGCTGAACCGAAGGAAAAGCTCTCCTTGCATCTCGACTATGAGGATACCAGGATTCCTACCATGCTTTTTCGTCATGTTGCACGGAACTGGGAGGAAGTGCTCACTGAGGAACAACTCCTGAAATGGCGTAGCTTCTGTGCTGAGCGTACACTCAACCCACCAGGAGCCATCAAGATGAACTGGAATTTCTTCAAACGCAAGATTGAGGAAAGGCTGGCAAGCACAGAGACCCCTGCACAGGAGAAACTGGTACTTGCCAATCTTAAGCAGTACGGGGAAGACCTCGAGAAACGGATCTTCTTTTAGAGTAGCTTCATTTCCTTCGCTGTTTCCTTAAAAGCTTCCACTGCCTTATCCAGATCTTCCAAGGTATGGGTTGCTGAAAGTTGCACCCTGATACGGGCTTTGCCCTTGGGTACCACTGGATAGCAGAAACCAATGACGTAGATACCCTTCTCTAGAAGCATGTCAGCCATCTGGACTGCCTTCGCCTCATCATAGATCATTACCGGGACGATGGCAGTCTCCCCTTTTACTAAGTCGAAACCAGCCTCTTCCATCTTCCGCCGGAAATAGACTGCATTGCGCATGGTAATTTCCTTGTACGGATTTCCTTTTTTTTCAAGCAGCTCCAGCACCTTTATCGTCCCCCCCCGCAGATTGCAGGTGCCAAGGTATTGGAAAAAAAAGGTACGGGCGTGCCCGCTGGCGGTACAGGTCGATCAAGAGTTGACGACCGGAGATACACCCCCCACTCGCTCCACCACAGGCCTTGCCGAAGGTGGTGGTAATCAAGTCTACCTTTCCTTCGACGCCACATAATTCAACGGTTCCCCGCCCTTCAGGCCCTAGATATCCAGTGGCATGAGAATCATCAACCATGACCAAGGCATCATACTTCTCGGCAAGTGCACAAATCTCAGCAAGCCTGGCGATATCTCCATCCATGGAGAAGACCCCGTCTGTTGCTATCAGACGCCTTCTCTGCGCCTTACTCTCCTGCAGCACTTCTTCAAGGCTCGTCATATCACTGTGCTTATAACGATAGCGTTTTGCCTTGCATAGTCTAATCCCATCGATGATGGAGGCATGATTGAGTTCATCACTGATGACCGCATCCTCCTCACTCAGCAACGGTTCGAACAAGGCCCCATTGGCATCATAACAGGAGGTAAACAGAATGGTATCATCAGTATGCAGGAAAGCACTGACGCGCTTCTCCAACTCCTTGTGAATCTGCTGGGTACCGCATATGAAGCGGACTGAGGAGAGCCCGTAACCCCATGCATCCATGGCATCCTTGGCTGCTTTGATGACCTCTGCATTATCTGCCAATCCAAGGTAGTTGTTGGCACAAAAGTTAAGTACCTCTCCGATCCCAACAGTGATTGAGCGTTGCTGTTTGCCTTGCAATACCCGTTCCTTTTTCATCAATCCAGATTGTTCTTGTTCTGTAAAGAATGCTTTCAGATCCTTTTCCAATGCTTCTGTCATGGATTCCTCCTTCTAATGGTTTCAATCATATCCAGGGTCATGGTCTCTAAGTTGTAGGTAGGATTCCAATCCCATTCCACCCGTGCAGCATAGTCCTCCAGGCAGTTTGGCCAGGAATCTGCAATGGCTTGTTTCACAGGGTCGATTTCATAGGAAATGGTAAACCCTGGGATGAGGGTACGTATATAGGCAGCTTGCTCCTCAGGGCAAAAACTCATGCTGGCAATATTAAACGCATTGCGGTGCCTGAGTCGACCGGGATCAGCTCCATAATCTGGATTGCAGCTTCAACGGCATCAGGCATATAGATCATATCAAGATAGGTATCACCCCTGAGAAAGCAGGTATAGTGCTGTTTCTCTACAGCTTCATAATAGATTTCCACTGCATAATCTGTCGTACCACCCCCCCCGGCGGGGTCATATTGCTGATAATCCCAGGGTATCGCACTCCCCTGGTATCTACATCATAGGCATGATGATAATAATCGCACAACAATTCACCTGCTACCTTGGTCACCCCATAGATGGAAGTTGGACGCTGAATGGTATCCTGTGGGGTAAACTGCTTGGGTGTGGTCGGGCCGAATGCCCCGATCGAGGATGGAGTGAAAACCGCACAGCGATTTTCTTTCGCCACTTCCAGGGTTGCAATCAAGCCATTCATATTGAGATCCCAAGCTATCAAAGGATTTTGTTCGGCCCTTGCAGAGAGCAGAGCGGCCAGATGATAGATAGTATCAATCTTATGCTTCTTGACGATTTCATTGATGGCTTTCCCATCACGTGCATCAAGCTTGTAGAAGGGGCCTCCACCGATTAGGTCCTTGTTTACATCATCACGAATATCAGTCAATACCACATGATCAGATCCATAACGGCGACGACATTCCATTGCTATCTCTGACCCCAGTTGTCCTAAAGAACCTATGATAAGGATGTTTTTCATCAGACCCTCCGAGCGCACATTCCTTGACAATCCCCATTTGGGAAGCATACAATATCTATGTTCATTATAATAAACAGTGTTCACTATGTCAAACTTATTACCACAAGGAGCAATGCAATGGAAACCCCTCCAATGATCGGCAAGAACATACAACGGATACGTACCAGTAGAAAACTTACACTCAATGTACTATCTGAACGTTCAGGTGTGTCGAAGGCCATGCTCAGCCAGATCGAATCAGACAAGGTGAACCCCACGGTGGCTACTGTCTGGAAAATTGCCAGAGGTTTGAATGTTGAGCTCAACGACCTTCTTGATTCAGATAATCAACCCAAGCGTATTTTTTTTACCCTCAATCCTGCCGGGGAGGATTCCCCAAAACTTGAGACCCACGAAAATGGGGTATCAATACGAATCCTCAGCCCATTGAGCATGGTTGAAGATCTTGAGATGTATCTGGTCACCCTCGAGCCACACAGCATTCTCAGTAGTGAACCACACTATGCAGGAACGCAAGAGTATCTCACCGTTGTCAAAGGCGCAGTGAAGGTACAGGCTGGTGATAATACTGCCGAAATCAGGAAGGGAGACTTTCTCGTATATCATTGTGATGTGGAACACTCTATCGCAAATGAAAGCAACCAAGTTGCTGTAGTACACATGGTGGTACGTTTTACAGAAGAAAAGCGCTAGGAAACTGCTTTTATTTGACGTGAAGGACTGCCTGCAGTATAAAGGAGCAAGGCAGGTATATCATGGCAAAAAAAAGAAGCATCATGGTCTCCTATGGAATGGGTAAATTCATTGCAGAGTTCCTTACCGGAGCATTTGGCAGCATTGTATTCATGTTTTATGAAACGGAGGTGGGACTATCTGCCGGCTATGCTGCGCTTGCAACCATCCTCTACTCGCTCTGGAATGCAATAAACGACCCAATAATTGGGTATGTGACAAATAAGGGCGCCCATTCTCAAAAAAACTTGGGAGAAGATTTCCTTGGATAATCCTAGGTCTGGTGCTCTGCAGCCTATTCTTTATCCTCATTTTCAGTGTCCCCAGCTCCTGGGATGCCAGAAAGAACCCACTCCCTGTCTTTCTCTGGATGGTCCTCACCATCTGCCTCTATGATGGGTTCTACTCCCTTTGGGAGGTAAATTACCAGAGCATCTATCCGGATAAATTCAGAGCCCAGAGTGAAAGAACCACCACAGCAGCTGTTGGTACCGGTATTGGAGTCTTGGGAATTGCCTCCGGCTTCATCATCCCTCCCCTGTTCTTCTCCTACGGGTAAGGTCGAGTTACCTCATCTGTGCCTTGGTCATAGCAGGATTCAGCCTGGTGGCAACATTTGGTGTAAGCTTCGGGGTCTTTGAGACCAAGGACATGATTGCACGATTCACCCAGCAGAAAGAAAAGGAAGCATCCCCTCATTTCTTCGACCAGATGAAACGAGCACTGAAAAATCGCAACCTGCTCGCCTTTGTGCTGTTGCTCTTCTTCTACCAGAGTGGATGCATGCTCATGACTGCCAGCGTCAACTATGTGGTCAAGTATGTGCTTGCAGCAAAAAAAAGCAGCCAAGCCACCCCAATTTTCGCAGGAATGCTGGTAGGGACGCTACTCTCCATCCTGATCTGGATGCAGGTTGCCAAGCGCCTGAAAAAAAACAATCAGTTGATGCTCATCCTCTGCTCATTTGTTTTGGCTCTCTTTGCACTACCCCTTTCCTTTCTTTCATCGGCCACATCATATGTTGTTGCAATGGCATTATGGGGGTTGGGGTTTGGAGGTTTCTGGACATTCATGAGCCCAGCCATGGCCGATGTTATTGATAGCCTTATTGTGGTACAAAAGCGTCGTGATGATGGGGTAGTCCTAGGGATCAGGGCATTTTTTTTCATGCGATTTAGTTATGCAAGCCAAGCATTGGTCTTTTTTCATCGTACACAAAGCAACTGCGTTCGACCCCCTTGCGATCACCGAACAAGCAATATGGGCATACGACTCCACATGGGGGGGTAATCCCTGCCCTCTTCTTCCTTGCAGGTGGATTACTTTTCCTGCGTATGAATACACTTGGACCGGCAGAGGTTGCAAGGAATCACCAGTTGCTCTCAGCGTTGGATATCTAGCAATGCTATGCAAAGACCCATCACTTTTGTATACTTGCCCTGTAGGAGAAAACGATGCTAGAAAAACTGCCCGATTACGAGAAGCAGCTTACAGATATAGATGAGAAACTTGGCAATCCTGAAACAATGCAGGATATGAAGCTCTTCAGGAGCCTTAATCAGGAACGCTCCCATCTCGCACCCATCATAGATGAGCTCAAGGAGATGCAGAGCCTACAAGAGCAGATTGCAGATGCCAAGCAATTACTCAAGGAAGAGAAGGATCCTGAGATGCTCGAGCTGACCGAGCAAGAGCTTGACGAATTGACAGAGCAACTAGCAAGAAGTGAACAGAAGACGAAGATGCTCCTCATTCCCCCCCTGATCCAATGGAAGGGAAAGACATCATCATGGAAATCCGCGCAGGAACCGGTGGGGAAGAGGCTGCCCTCTTTGCTGCAAACCTGTTCCGTATGTACTCCCACTATGCTGATGCCAAGGGATGGAAGATGGAAATACTCTCCTCCAATGAAACAGGTATTGGCGGATATAAGGAACTAGTACTCTCAATTGGCGGAAAAGATGTCTATGGATCGCTCCGTTTCGAGAGTGGCGTTCATCGGGTACAGCGCGTCCCAGAAACTGAGAGTGGTGGAAGAATCCACACCAGTGCCGTAACTGTGGCCGTCCTTCCAGAAGCAGAAGAAACTGATATCGAAATTCGCCAGGAAGAACTTAAGATTGATGTTATGCGCGCCGGAGGCCCAGGTGGGCAGAGCGTCAATACTACTGACAGTGCGGTACGATTGACCCACCTTCCGACAGGTCTGGTGGTAATCTGTCAGGATGAAAAAAAGCCAGATCAAGAACAAGGCAAAAGCACTACGTGTACTTCGCTCCCGACTGTTCGACTTGGAAGAAGACAAGAAAAAAAACAAGGAACGGGCTGAAGCGAGAAAGAGCCAGGTTGGTTCTGGTGACCGTAGCGAACGCATTCGTACCTACAACTATCCACAGAATAGACTCACTGACCATCGAATCAATCTAACCTTGTACAAACTCGAGCTGATTATGGCTGGTGATCTTGACGAGGTGGTTGAGGCTTTGAAGATAGCCGCAGGTGAAGCTGCACTCAAGGAAGCGTAAGGAACGTGTGCATGACCATTGCCAGGTGGAAGCAACAGACAACAAAACTGCTGCAAGCAGGGCAGGTGGGAGAGAGTGTGGACTTGGATGCCCGACTTCTCCTTGAGAAAGCAACCGGCCTGGACCAAATCCACCAGATTATGGAAAGTGAGCGAATCTTGGGTGCAGAGGAATTGGAAATCCTGGAACAACTCAGAAATCAAAGGCTGGCTCACAAACCAATGGCCTATATACTGGGGCATAAAGAGTTCTATGGCAGGACCTTCTTGGTTGATGAGCATACACTAATCCCCCGTCCAGACACAGAGACCCTTATTGAGGAAGTACTTCGCTTTGCCCAGAACAAACCAAAGGAAGCATTGCTTCCCATCATTGATGTATGCACCGGTAGTGGCGCAATCGGTATCACCCTTGCCCTTGAATTGGGTGTGGACGTGGAGCTCTCTGATATCTCTGGCCGGGCCTTGGACGTTGCTAAGCGCAATGCTATAGCTCTGATGGGGCAAGAGCTTTTACTCCATGAAGCGGATCTCCTCTCCACGACATCTCAAAAATATGGTATTATCGTGAGCAATCCTCTATCTCACCTCACTCTGGTGTGATGAGGTTTCAGCGGAGGTGGCATGGGAACCAAGGAGTGCTCTTGATGGGCAAGGCCAAGACGGGCTCTCCTTGATCAGAAGGTTGCTGGGGCAGAGCACCATGCATCTCAAGGAAGAGGGCGCTCTGTTCATCGAATGTGATTATAGGCAAACCAATGAGGTTGCCGCCCTATTCAAGGAGCACCACTTCAATCATATTACCATTGCCAAGGATTTATCTGGTCATGAGCGTGTAGTCTGGGGGGGTACTTGCATGTACGAACAATTGATCGAACGCTTCATCCAAAAGGCGTATAAGTATCCCAAGGTTGACCAAGAGAAAATTCTGGCCGCTGCAACCTTTGCAGACAGCAAACATGAGAACCAGAAACGAGCCAGTGGAGAACCGTATCTCATTCACCCCCCTCGCGTAGGTGAAATCCTCATCCAGTTGAAGATGGATGCAGACACTATCTGCGCAGGGCTTCTCCATGACACGCTCGAAGATACCAATACTACCTATGAAGAGCTCCTACAGACCTTTGGCCAGGGTGTGGCTGATATGGTTGAGGGAGAGACAAAGATAGCAAACCTCAAGACGATGAATAAAAGCGTCCAAGAGGCTGAAACCATCCGCAAGATGTTCTTCGCCATGAGCAAGGACATCCGCGTCATCATCATCAAGCTTGCAGACAAACTGCACAATATGCGCACCATCCAACACCTGAATCCCCAAAGGGCGAAGGAGATTGCCGGTGATACACTCGATATTTTCGCACCCCTTGCTGACCGTCTTGGTATCTCGTGGCTGAAGGATGAGCTGGAAGACTTAAGCTTGAAAGTACTCAAACCCGATACCTTCAACTACATCCAAGACTATCTGTTAAGCAAGAAGAGTGAACAGAAGGCGTACCTCAACCGAGTGGAAAAATCGATTTATCGTGCCTGTGGGGATGCCCAGCTGAGCGATATCATTGTTACCAGCAGAGCCAAGCATACCTATTCGGTCTACATGAAAATGAAGAAGCGCAAGAAGGAAATCGATGAGATCTTCGACATCCTTGGAGTTAGAATCCTCTGTAACACGATGACCGAATGCTACACAATCCTTGGTGTCGTACACCGTCTATGGCCACCTATTGAAGGACGCTTCAAAGACTATATTGCCATGCCCAAGGCAAACAACTACCAGAGCCTACATACCACGGTTATGGCACTCGATGGAAAGTTGCTGGAGATACAGATCAGGACCAAGGAAATGCACTTTACCGCCGAGTATGGTGTTGCAGCCCACTGGAGCTACAAAGCAGACACAGGCAGCGACAGTGGTTCCTGGAACAAGATGGACAATGAGCAGTTCTCCCGTATCATCAGCAAGCTCAAGATCTGGTCGAATGAGATTGAGAGTAGTGAATCCTATATGGAAGACATCAAGGGAGAACTACTCAAGGATACCATTTACGTATTCACTCCACAGGGACATATTGTGGAGCTCCCGACCAATTCCACTGCCCTCGACTTTGCTTACCAGATTCACACAGAGGTGGGAAATCATACCACAGGAGCAAAGGCAGATGGTTCGATCATCCCGCTCAATGCCCCACTGAAAAACACACAGGTCATTGAAATCCTGACCAGTCCCAATGCAAGGCCCCACCTGCAGTGGCTGCGCTATGCCCAGACAAGTAGTGCCAGAAAGAAAATCAAGGCATGGCTGAACAAGTATGATGAGAATATCCTTATCGACAAGGATATCATCGCAAAGAGAAAAGCTCCTGACCATCCTCAGAAGGAAGAACCGCAACAACCACCTCAACCGCCTTTGGATGAAGAACATATCGTCAGGGAAGTCTTTGACGTAAAACGGGTCAAGTTCCGCGTGGGTGAAGAGAAGAATATGATGATCCACATCGCCCAGTGCTGTAATCCAGTACGGGGGGATGACATTGTAGGATATATCAGCCGTGGACGGGGTATTATTGTCCACAAGCGAAATTGTCCCAATCTAAAGAACATGGCAGAAATTGATGACCGAGCCATCGAGGTGGAATGGGAAACAGAGTTCCCTAAACTTACCAAGCGCTTCAGCGTAACCAGTAAGCGAACCTATGACCTCTTTGGAGAGATTGAGGGTGCACTCCGTAAGCACAAGGGTCACCTCATCGAAGGCAGATTGCACGACGACGAGGAAGGGAAACTAAGAGGGACCTTCACCATGGAGGTGGAGCGAGAGGACGACTTCAAGAAGATTATCAAGAATCTGAAAACCATCCCAAGCGTTATCACCATCGCTGAAATCAAGTAGGTTTTACTCTTCAAGAACTCTGAGAATCTCAGGAAGCAATTGCTTCTTCCTGGAAAGGACTCCAGGCAGGGAATATTTCCCTTCCCCAAGCTTTTCGTAGGCAAGTTTTCGCTCTGTGATCGGTAAGCTGGTCATGAGAAGCACACTGTTCTCCCTTACCACATCAGTGATGAGGAACATGGCCCAGTCCAAACCTTGTGCCATTTTCAACATTTCCAGTTCAGAGAGATAGGTGTCCTTGTACTCATCCAAGTCGCTGAGCGTGGTAACTTCGCACTGCCCGATCCCAAACGCCACACCAAGTTCTCGATAGACCTTGAAATCAGCCTCGAGCATCTTTCGAGGATCCTCTTTCGCCAAGGAAGCACCACTGCTGAACATAGTCTCACCGAACTTACGCATATCAGGGACATCACCAAGTACCAGAAGATCTTGTACTGCTGTATAATCCTCGAAAGTCGTAGTGGGACTCTTGAGCATTATTGTGTCGCTCACAATTCCAGAGAGCAGAACACGAGCCATCTGCTGTGTAATCTCAATACTATGACGAACATACAATTTGTAAATGATCGTGCAGGTAGAACCAAGTGGCTCACAGTATATAAAAATCGGGTTGCGGGTCTTTGCAGCACCCAGACGATGGTGGTCTATGATTTCCAGAACCTCAGCCTCATCAATACCGCTAACCCCTTGCTCAGTTTCATTGTGGTCGACCATGATCACTTTTGTCTTCGGTCTATCCAGGAAACAACGACGGGTTACAAAACCCTTGTACTTGCCACCACCGAAAACGGGAAGTCCGCGGTACTCACTATCGGCAAGGATGTCCCTTGCCACATCAAAAAAAAGACAGTCATCCTCGAGCTTGATCGGATCCTGTACCATTAGCTCCTTGACCGGGACGCTGAGTCGTAAGAGTCTGAGTGTCTCTGCGGTATCAAGTGCGCTCAAATATACAGAACCTTGGTAGGAGTCCCAATCAACATTGCTGGTCACATGATCTTCAATCCCTGTCAGAACAATGGCCGGAATTTGGAGTTCGATAGCTTTTCTGATGTGGTCTTCTCTGTCTCCGACCACCAAAATAGGAGGCCTCCCTTCCAAAGCCTCCATATGCTTGCAGAAGATTATGTAGCGCATTGCCCCAACCATGATAGGTGCATCGAAGGTTGCACTCTTCCCCCCCCTCTTGAGAAAGGAGCCCTTGAGCACCTTGGGGAAATTATCCAACACAAAGTGATAGATAGGGCGCTCTCCGCTGTTCTCCTTCAGGACAAAGCTACTAACCTCATCAACGCTTAAAAGACCACGATACTGATCCCCTTCCATAACCGGTACGACTGATGATTTGCTTGAAGAACCATAGAAAGAGACCAAGTTATATACAGGATCTCCCACCTGTACAACCGCTTCGGTATTTCGGGTAACACTCAGCACCTTGGTTCGAACATCCTTTATAAAAGGAGGAGGAGTAACCCCCAACCTGTCAAACTGAGCTTTTGTTGTATCATTGAGATTCCCACATCGCACCGGATAAAAGGTGTTGTTGGGGTCGATTTTGTTCTTCAGAAATGCATAGCTATAGGCAGCACAGATGCTGTCCATATCTGGATTACGATGTCCACACACAAATATTTCAGCCACGACATGCTCCTCTGTTGTTCGCTATTCTATCCGAGTTGTGCACCTCTGACAACTGATAATGGCTAGTCAGAGCAGTTCAAATAGGGTACCATCAAAAGACCCAAGGAGATTTAATATGCCTAGTGTAGTACTTGCAAATGACCATGGTGCGGTTGAACTGGCCAAGAGATTGGTTGGATATCTGGAAAAGATGGGATATACGGTAAATCATCTGGGAGTCACTTCCAATGATTCAGTAGATTATCCTGATATCGCGAAAGAAGCTTGCCTGGAGTACAAGAAAGGTGAGTATGAATTTGGTATCGTCCTCTGCGGCACCGGCATTGGAATTTCCATCAGTGCAAATAAGGTTGAAGGAATCCGCTGTGCACTCCCCCCCCAGAACTCTTATGCAGCAGCAATGGCAAGACGCCATAACAATGCAAACTTCATTGCATTTGGGGGGAGAATCGATTACCCGGAAGACCCCGTAGATATGCTTGATGCTTTCATGGAGGTCTCTTTTGAAGGAGATCGACACCAGAGACGAGTTGACAAGATGATGGCCCTGGAAGGGACCTGCTAGCGGTAGTCCTTATAGGTTCCTACCACATAGAAATCATATTTGATCAAATCAAAGAGAAGTCCAATCTGTCCATTCGATAGATTGTAGGCAAGGGTGAGAGAGAGCAGACGCTCTCTCTTCCCATTTACAGGGTTTCCAACTGTAACAGGGGTCACCGAGAGCAGCAAATGGCTGATACCCAAGGTGCCTTGTTCACGGTAAGGACTGACCATGATACCTGCTCCCACAAGTGTATTGATCCCGACCCCTGCAACCGCAGATGCGGTGGAACGTTGCCCGAGCAGGGTACGTTGTATAAGCATTGAGACTGATGAGCTGCTGAAGGGGTCAGGTATGATTCGAGTATCTACCTGGACATCAAATTCCCATACATCCGTCAAACCTGTGGAAAGACCCCAAGCTAGCTTCATCCGGCTCGGGTCTAGATCTTTCTCATAGAGATGTGCATTGGTTCCCAATGTAATTCCTAGGTCAAAATACCCAGCAAAAACAGGGGAAGAAAAGAGTAATACAATGATACCGATCAATAACAATTTCTTATGCATGACACCCTACTTGATAAAATACGTGTAACGAACAAGGTTAATCCCCCAACTGTCCACTACGCCCTTCTCCATATTGAAGGCGATGAAGGGGGGAAAGCACTTCATACCAAAAAAAATCCTTTTGGCTCAACTTCAACAGACTCGCTTCCACTGTGAAAGTAGAGATATCCCTTGCCGGATCAACCTGATAGAAAAAAAATCCTAGAGCAGGAGTATAGGCAACCACATTGTGAGCAATGAAATTGAATGGGTGATTCGTGGTCCTGACAAGATCAATATGCAAGCCTAATTGTAGGTATGGGATGACCCATTCCTTATTTTGATCGGTGCCAAAAGCAACCTTACCCACCAAAGCCGGATTTCCATATTCCAAGAGCCAAGGCCTGTAAGCCAGTGAAACTTCCATTCCACTGGACAACCTCTCAGGCCCATCCATTTTCTCTTCACCATAGTACCCAAATCCATAACCAAAGGAGCGAGCCATCAACGGAGTTGAGAAAAGAAGTATCAGAAGTATAAAAAAGAATCGTTGACTTCTTCATCATCAACCTCCAAAAAAAATGCAGTTATGAAACGTGGCCAATTCTTGGGAGTATGCCAAGCATCAGCCATCTCTTGTGTAATGGGAATAGTCTTTTCATACAACTCTTCAAAATGGAGCTTCAACTGCTGAGCCAATTGCGGACTGTCAATTACCAGGGAATTTTCATAGGCGAGGTTCATCGAGCGATAATTTATATTCGTAGATCCTATTACCACATAGCGCTCATCAATAATGAGCAACTTCTCATGCAGCAATCGTTGTGATTCTGCACTCTCTTCCTCGATACGAAGATCGATTCCCATGGTAAGCAGATCTTTTGTCATGTACTCGATTCCCTTGCGGTTGGTGACCCTCCGGTCAAAGGGGATAATCATTTGAATTTCGACACCCCGCTCTTGTGCCAAGCGGAAGGCCTCTATCATCTCCTCATCCATGAAGGGAAGAAACGGCAGCACTTGTACTGAGTGGTCCGCCTCACTGAGCAGTGAGCCAATTAGCTTGCTCATCTGTGCACTACCCGGCTCCTGGTTTACATACCAACCTTGGTAGGCATCGATTCCATCAAGAGCGGTTGTATCAATGCGGAAATCATCCCTGGCAATCTCATCCCAGACTTGTTCATTCCACCAAGGAACGAAATAGTCAAGAATAAGATCACAGAGCTCAGGAGAGGTGAATTCGTACATACTATCCCGCTGAAGTTGCTCATTTTCTGCACCAATGGAGATATAGTTGAGGTTCATCCCCCCAAGCGCGACGTGCTTTCCATCTACGATGAGAAATTTTCGGTGGTCGCGATGAAGGAGGTTAATACCACTTACCATCCGTGCTCCACTCACTGGATTGAACTCCAGGAGATGGACTCCGCTTTCACGGAGAAATTTTAACGGTATCAGATGATACCGGGTTTCAGTCATGTCAAAAGGACCAATACCATCGACGACGAAGTATACACGGACCCCGTTCTCTGCTTTTGGGCAAGCGCACCATAGAGCGCTTCCAACTCCTCAGAACTGGAAGCTAGAAATGCGCTGGTTATGATATAATCCTCTGCACCTTCAACCAACTCAATAAGCCGATCTCTCCATGCTCTTCCATCATAATACACATCAGGATAGGACACCCGTACTTCAGGAATCTGAAATGAAGAGAGTTTTTTTTCCTCAAGGGGAACTGAATCAGAAAGCACCTCTGGAGAAATCATATGCTGCGTGCTTGAGCAGCTGGTTCCGAGAAGTATCAAACTAATGATTATAACTACCAACCGAACCTGACGCATCATGACCTCATCGTGGGAAATATGAAGGGATGTGGCAACAGCTCTTCGAACCGGTGTACTACATGGCTACCTTCTCTACCTTCGGCATAGGCAACATCTACCAAATGAACAACAGTATCCCTACGGCTGAACTCTGCAAGAACCTGGAGGCATTGGGCACAAGGGGGGGGTGCAGGTGGAGCATCCTCACTGACTACTACCAGAAGAGATATCCCGATTGTCCCTTCATTTGTTATAGCATTAAGGATTGCATTACGTTCTGCACAAATGGTCGCCCCATAACTGGAATTCTCCACGTTACAGCCACTGTATACACGGTTTGATGCACTACTGACCACCGCCGCCCCAACCTTGTAGCTGGAGTATGGGGTATACGAATTCTTCCGTGCCTCATAGGCTTGTTGAATTGCAAATTCCAAGAGAGCTTTCTCTCCCATCAAAGGAGAAGAAGCTTCCAGTATCTTGTTTGCCCCATATACTACCCGGTCATCACTCCCCAAGCTTGAAGAGAGAATCTTACTCAGTTCTTCTTTACTCTGGAAATCCTGAAAGGCATCCAAACTGGAAAGAACATAGTCAGCTCCAGCATCAACAAGTTCAGACACGGAGAAAGTGGTAGCAACTGCACAGACTGAACATCCGGCTTGCTTCCCCGCACGTATACCGTTTATGGCATCCTCAATGACCAAACATTCTTGAGGAGGCAGCCCCATGGAGAGGGATGCCAACTGATAGATATCTGGATTAGGTTTGTTTCGCTTTATGCTCTCACCGGTTACCATGCAATCAAAAAAAACAGACTCTTCAAGACCGATGGCACGAAGATTAATCTCTGCCTTTGTACGTGCAGCACTCGTGGCAAGAGCCAATTTCAATCCAGCCTTACGAGCATTGGAAATAAACCGGTTAACCCCTTCAAGAGGACCACGGTCCATGGCGTATTCTGCATAGAGAGAAAACAAGGTCTCTTTGGCTTCATCGAAGTCTATTGTAACACCATATTTCTCAGCCACACCACAGAGGAACCGCCTGTCTCCAGCCCCAATAAATGGAGTAAAGTCTTCAGGCTTGACCGATACCCCTATGCGCTCAAAATATGTCATTGCTGCATATAGGATGACAGGTTCAGAATCGATGAGAACCCCATCCATGTCAAACAATATTCCTTCAATCATGGAAACTCCTTGCTGATAGTCTAGTGAAAATAGCCAATTGTGACAATAAGTGCACGTGGCAAAGACGGCATCCCTTTCAGGATGCCGTCACCAGAATATGCTCTCAAAATCAGTGCATAATAGTCTTGCCCCGACCAACATCGTCTTGGGAAACAAACTCACCATATCCAGAACGTCCAAGATAGATATTGTCTCCCATGACTAGGCGTCCGCGCAGGTAGGTCATGATTGGTTTTCCAATGATTTGCATCCCCTCATACGGAGTATATCCACTAGCAGAATGGGTATTCTCCTTGCCAATCGTCCACGCCATATCAGGGTCGAAGATGACAAGATCTGCATCACTTCCTACGCGGATGGAACCTTTCTGGGGATAGATCAAATGCCTTCGCAGGGGCCGTACTGAGCAGGTTCACCACCTGTTGGATACCGATTCTTCCACTATTTGCTGCAAATGAGTACACCAGACTCAAGAGCTCTTCGGTACCAGGGATTCCCGGGAGAATGGTCCTCACATCCTCGCTGGAGAGTTTCTGTTCGCGGGTAAAGGAACAGTGATCAGTTGCAATGATCTGCACTTCCCCATTAAGCACTGCTTCCTGCAAAGCCTCGTTATCTTCCTTGCTCCTCAAAGGAGGTGTCATCACATACAGTGGGCCATCCTCCCCTTCAAGCTTTTGCTTATCCAGGAACAGGTAGTGGGGTGTTGTCTCAAGAATTACCCTGAGGCCCTTTGCCCGTAGCTCCCTCACCTTTTGCAGTCCAGCCTTGCTCGAAAGATGGACTACGTACAGTGGCATATCAAGCTCCAAAGCTATCTTTCCTACTGTCTCAATACCTCTCGCCTCTGCTTCACTTGGACGGAGCACTGCGTGCGAAGGAGGTGTATAAGGACCGGTATAGCTACTATTGACCTTCTGGATGGTTGCATCATCCTCACAGTGGACACTGACCAGGAGGTCGTGCTTCTTGCATAATGCAAAGATCTTGCGTAACTCTTCCTGATTGTCGACCAGATAGCCTACGTCCTTGTAGGTGGTGAACATCTTGATAACCTTCACCCCGGCCTTCTTCAGCTCCACCAGCTCATCTTCCAGGCTCTCTCGGTACGCGTACAGGCTTGATGCAAAGAGAAATCTATAGCCATTTCCTTACCCATGGCGGTACTTCTCGCTTTGGTACAGGCGGCAAGATTTCCCTTCTTGTCATCATCGGCAAAATCAATCACCGTGGTGACCCCGCCAAAGGCTGCACAACGGCTGCCTTCCTCAAAGGAGTCAGCAGTCACCGTTCCCCTGCTTACCAAGTGATAGTGTGTATGGGCATCAATGATGCCAGGCAATATACACATATCCTCAGCCTGCACAATCTCTGTTCCCTCAGGCAAGGTATCTGGATCGATTTTTGCTGCGATATGCACAATCTTCGAATCCTCGATCAAGATGTCAGCATGCCTGGTCCATTCCGTATCAACGAGCAATCCGTCTTGTATTAATATTCTATTCATACCTTAAGGATACCTCAGGATTGGAAAGACTGCAAAGTAAAAAGAGTCAGCCAAGCCTAGTAACGAAGATTTGGTTCCTTGATTGCCTTTACCTCATCCAATCGACCTACCGGGGTAGTATAGGGAGCTCCCTTCACATACTCAGGATCCTCTTTTGCTTGTTCAAGGATAGAATGGAAGGCAAGGATGAAAGCTTCCAGTGTCTCGAGACTCTCGCTCTCGGTTGGTTCAATCATAAGCGCTTCACTCACCAGGGAGGGAAAGTACATGGTTGGAGGGTGATATCCCTTGTCTATGAGAGCCTTGGCTATATCCTGGGCTCTTACACCATAATTCTTCCTGTACTCCTCCAAGCTGATAACAAACTCATGCATACACTGTTCCCCATAGGGAATCTCGCATACATCACTTAGCCGCTTTGCTACATAGTTTGCATTCAACACAGCATGGGCACTTGCAGAGCGGAGCCCTTCACTCCCCATTCTCAGAATATAGACATACGCTCTGAGTAGTACCAGGAAGTTTCCCCAGAACATACTGACCTTGCCAATGGATTCTTCACTCTCCCAATCAAGAACATACCCACTGTCGGTTAGCTGAATATCAGGCTTCGGAAGGAATGGCCTAAGTCTATCATTCACCATTACTGGGCCACTACCTGGACCGCCTCCCCCATGCGGGGTGGCGAAGGTTTTATGTAAATTAAGATGCACCACATCAAAGCCCATCTCACCAGGGGTAGCCATACCCAATATTGCATTCATGTTGGCCCCATCATAGTACATGAGGGCTCCATGAGCGTGGACCATCTTGCTGATAGTAAGGATATTCTGCTCAAAAATCCCCAAGGTATTGGGATTGGTCATCATGAGGGCAGCAACAGAGTCATCCAGCTTAGCCTCAAGGTCATCCAAATCCACTTGGCCCTTCTCATTGGCTCCAATGGAAAGCACTTCAAACCCATTAACCATTGCACTGGCGGGATTAGTGCCGTGGGCACTGGAAGGGATGAGTATCTTGGTACGGCCGGTCTCGCCACGCCTCTCATAGTAGGCCTTGACCATTTTCAACCCAGTGAATTCGCCATGGGCACCAGCACACGGTTGTAGTGTACCCCACTTCATTCCAGTAATGGAGGAAAGGTCCTCCAGAAGGTTGAACATGATAGAGAGGCTCCCCTGCGTTGTGGAGACATCCTGCAATGGATGAATTTTTGTAAATGCATCCATTTTTGCAATATGCTCACTGAGCTTGGGATTATATTTCATCGTACAGGAACCGAGTGGGTACATTCCGTTATCCACGCCATGCGCCATCGTGGAAAGTCGGGTAAAATGCCTGACTACATCCAATTCAGAAACCTCAGGAAGGCGAGCTGGTTGCTCTCTCCGGATGGATTCAGGAAGAGGAGGAAGCGCCTGATAAAATCCCTTGGGTAGATCCATGGGAGGGAAACAATATGCTTTTTCTTCCCTGTTTGGATTGCTCAATCAATAACGGCTCTCTCATTTCATGACCCTCCGTGCTGCTGCTAAGTAGAGTTCCAACTCTTCACGACTGCGCTTTTCCGTCACAGCGACAAGAAGAACCAATTCATCCTTGACCTTTCGAGTCAGCGTCGAGAGTCTCACCCCTGCAAAAATACCTTCATTACGAAGCTCTTGCATAAACTTTCTTAGGCGCTTGGAATCAGAAAAAACCAGAGGGAATTCACACCAGAAAGGCTTATCCCATACCAAGGTCATCCCTGGAAGCTGGGCAAGGTGGTATGCCAGGTAATGTGCCTTGGCATAGCTTTGGTTTGCAGCTTCGCCCATTCCGTCCCAGCCAAGACTGGAGAGATGAATGGTTGTCATGAGGGCTGCCAGAGCCTGATTGGAACAGATATTGCTTGTTGCCCGCTCTCGCTTAATATGTTGTTCCCTTGCCTGGAATGTTAAGGTAAACCCTTTTCTTCCCTTCCCATCTTCAGTCATACCAACCAAGCGACCGGGAAGTTTTCTTAAAAGCGCTTCCTTTACTGCCATATACCCACAACTCGGTCCGCCATAGGCAAGGGGAAGTCCCAGGGACTGGGTATCTCCGATAGCAATATCTGCACCCCACCCGCCAGGAGATTTCTGCATTGCAAGAGACAGTGGATCATTGGAGATAGCCAGAAGTGCTTTTTTTTGTTCATGAAGGATTTCTGCTATACCTTCATACGATTCCAATAAGCCATATCGGTTCGGGCTCTGGACAATCAATCCAGCGCACGTAGCATCAAGAAGGGATGGAAGCAGGGAGAGATCTACCACCCATCCTTCTCTTTCACAACACGCAGGGTCCTTTGGGTTCCTTTTGCCCAAGTCTGTAGAACCTGCAAGGTAAATGGGTGCAGCGTAGAGGAGACCAGAACTACCGATGCATGCCGTTTAGCACTCACCATCAATGCAGCAGCCTCACTTGCAGCATTTGCTCCATCATAGAGCGAGGCATTTGCCACATCCATTGAAGTGATTTCACAAACCATGCTTTGGACTCATAGATTGCTTCTAGCAGGCCTTGGCTCATTTCTGCTTGGTAGGGAGTGTAAGCTGTGACAAAAGAAGGAAGACTGGAAAGTGCCTCAACCGTAGAGGGAATAATATGGTCATAGCAACCACACCCTAAAAACGGTATTCCACGCACATTACGCTGTGCGATGGAATCAATCATTCGTTGCACCTCGTCTTCAGTCCTTCCATGACTGATCGGGACTGAATCAGAGAGGAGGATATCCTCTGACAAACCGGAAAAAAAGCTCCTCCATTGAAGAAAGACCAATAGCTTCAAGCATGACCTTCCGATCTTCATCAGTATGGGGAATATAGGGATAAATCATCTATGCCTCCAGGACATGGGCAAATAAAGGCCGCCAGAATTTGGCGGCTCTCTTCTGTGTTCTCTCTATAGAGTCTCTAGATATGCTTGGTATGCCTTTGCATCCAACAACTCACCATAATCATCCTTGGAGAATGATGTAAGGATATAGAGGTGATGTGCATAACAATCCTCGTTGATCAATTCAGGAGAACCATCAAGATCCTCATTAGCTTCATGCACCACCCCCTCAATTGGGTTTATGATGGCCGATGCAGCCTTGACGCTCTCAACGGTGGATATCTCTTCACCCTTGCGATATTTCTCACCAAGGGGAGGAAGCTCAACAAAGACAATCTCACCCAGTTCATGCTGTGCATGGTCTGTTATTCCAATGTAGGCCATATCACCTTCGATGCGAACCCATTCATGATCTTTGCTGTAGCGCAGATTCTCTAAAATCTTACTCATTGCTTGCCTCCACCATCGTCAATGCTACCATCACCGCTCGTTATTGTCGAGTGGAAAATGCTTCTCCAAGAACGGAAGATCCAACTCAGGATAGAGACTGAACTTCTCGAGCAAGGCCAGGACCCGCTTCTGTGCATCCCGCTTTGCTGCTTCCTCGGTTACCGCCTTTGCTTTGCTTGGCTGGCCAGCATTCGCACCCTTGGTAAGGATTAGCGGCTTGGTATGATTAAGTACCAACGCAATTATGGAAGCAATCTCTCTCATTTCTGGTTCGCCCATCTTGAGCGTCGTTACAGCAGGAGTTCCGATTCGAAGTCCACTTGTGTACCAAGGGCCGTTGGGATCGAATGGAAGAGCATTTCTGTTCAGGGTAACACCACACTCCCTGAGAGCTGTCTCAGCCTGTCGACCGTTCAGATCAAAGGGCCTAACATCAAGAAGCATCAAGTGATTGTCCGTTCCCCCCGGTTGCAACAGGAATGCCTTCATCAAGACATGCTTTTGCCAAGGCCTCGGAGTTATTTACGATGGACTGTGCATACAGCTTGAACGAAGGGTCAAGCGCTTCCTTGAAGGCAATGGCCTTTGCTGCCATCACATGAGGAAGCGGGCCACCAAGCACTAGAGGACATCCCTTGTCCACACTCTCAGAGAACTCCTTCTTGCAGAGCACCATGCCACCACGTGGACCACGGAGGGTCTTATGGGTCGTGGTGGTTACTACATCAGCCCATAGTACCGGATCATAGTTACCTGTGAAGACTTTTCCTGCAACCAAGCCGGCAAAGTGAGCCATATCAACCATGAATACAGCACCAACGCTATGGGCAATTTCACTCATTCGCTTGAAATCAATTTTCCTCGGGTATGCACTATAGCCTGCCAGCAGAATCAATGGCTTGATTTCCTGTGCCATCTTCTCGATTGCATCATAGTCAAGCAGACCGCTCTTTTCATCAACTGTATAGGTATAGGCATCAAACATCTGGGCTGAAATATTCTGGCGGTATCCATGGGTCAGGTGGCCTCCCGAATAGTAATCAAGGCCCAACAGTCGCTGGTTACCCAGTTTCTCCCTGACTTGGTCCCACTGCTGTCGGCTGAGATTGCTGGGGTTTGGAATCCCAATCTCCTCTAAGGCAGGGACCTGGATGCGGGTATTAAGGATTGCCCAGTAAGCAACCAAGTTGGCATCAGCACCACTATGAGGCTGAACATAAGCATGCTCGGCTCCAAAGAGTTTGCAAGCATATTCACTCGCTCTAGCCTCTATGGCGTCTACATTGTCACAACCAGCATAGAATCGGTGGTAGGCAAACCCTTCACTGTACTTGTCGGTGAGCAGATTGCCCATTGCAAGCTGGGAAGCAATTGAAGAGAAATTCTCACTTGCAATCAATTTCAAGTGGGTCCGTTGATCTTTCAGCTCATTGACGATGCGACCTGCAATATCCGAATCGACCTGAGCAATCTGGTCAAGGGCTGCAGTGTAGGCCACCATAGGCCCATTCATCTCTTTGGTTTCTGCCAAATACGCTTGCAATGCTGTTCCACTGGACATGTGTTATACCTCTTTGCGTGCTATGTTACTTCGTATCTTGCCCTTGTGGAGCGTCTGTGTCAACGCACTAGGCAATTTTGGCTTGCATTTTCCCTTATCATACTTCAGAATGTGGCGGTTGTCTTCTACTATGAGCAACTCGATACAACACTTTGAAAGAGAGAGATTACATGAGTTTAGGCGCTACAAAAACACGTGAAGCACTGGCAAGCAGATTAGGCTTCATTCTTCTATCAGCGGGATGTGCCATAGGACTTGGGAATGTGTGGCGTTTCCCATATATAGCTGGACGATACGGTGGGGCAGCGTTTGTGTTGATCTACGTCTTGTTCCTTTTTATTCTCGGCCTTCCTGTCATGGTCATGGAACTGTCCATCGGTAGAGCAAGCCAGAGAAATATCGGTCTCACCTTTGAGACATTGACCCCGAAGAAAAAAAACCTTGGCATGTCTATGGAAAACTTGCCATCATCGGCAACTATGTACTGATGATGTTCTATACCACCATCACAGGGTGGCTCCTCTACTATTTTGTACATACTATCAAAGGTGACTTCACTGGATTGAATGCAGATCAAGTGGGTGGTTTCTTTTCCAGCATGCTTGGAAACCAGGCAGCATGACAGCATGGATGATTCTGGCGGTAGTCTTGGGTCTCCTCCCTGTGGCTAAGGGATTGCAGAGTGGAGTAGAAAAAATTACAAAGCAGATGATGATCGGTCTTCTCATGTTGATGCTCGTACTCGCATTCAACAGCATGCTGCTCGATGGTGCTGGAGAAGGTCTGAAGTTTTACTTGGTTCCTGACTTCGGCAAGATGATAGAAAGTGGTCTTTCTGAAACTGTGTATGCTGCAATGGGACAAGCCTTCTTCACATTGAGTCTTGGCATCGGTTCCATCTCGATTTTTTTGGTTCCTATATTGGAAAGGAACATCGCCTCACTGGTGAAGCTGTTCGCATCATCGGCCTTGATACATTCGTTGCCCTGTGTAGCGGCTGATCATTTTCCCTGCTGCATTTGCCTTCGGAGTTCAGCCCGATGCTGGTCCTTCTTTGATATTCATCACACTCCCCAACATTTTCAATCAGATGGCTGGAGGCCGTATATGGGGCTCCCTGTTCTTTCTTTTCATGAGCTTTGCGGCATTAAGCACGCTTATTGCAGTCTTTGAGAACATCATCAGTTTCTGGATCGATACCAAGGGAGTGGACCGAAAAAAAAGGCAACCCTTTTGAATGGCATTGCCATTGCCCTGCTCTCCCTTCCCTGTATCCTCGGTTTCAATGTACTTGCAGGTTTCCAGCCTCTTGGGCCTGGGACGGGTGTACTTGACCTTGAAGACTTTATTGTCAGTTCTACCCTGCTTCCTCTTGGTTCGCTTTTCTTCACGATCTACTGTACCTGGAAGTACGGTTGGGGATGGGACAAGTTCATAACAGAAGCAGATAGTGGATCTAACGGATTACATTTCCCGAAGATTCTTCGTCCCTACTTCAAGTATGTGTTGCCAGCTATCATTTTAGGTATCTTCCTGAAGGGATATTGGGATATTTTTATAGCATAGCGCACGGTTGACACATTTTAACCTAGTGCATATAATTTTCTTGCTTTTAAGCAAATATTTGGAGGTTTTGTGGCCAAAGAAGAAGCAATTGAAGTGGAAGGCATCGTACGCGAAGCACTTCCCAATACCATGTTCCGTGTGGAACTGCAGAATGAACATGTCATTCTTGCCCATCTTTCGGGCAAGATGCGCAAACACTACATCAGGATAGTACCTGGTGATACCGTGCGTGTTGCACTTTCTCCCTATGATCTGACCAAAGGTCGTATCATTTACCGCGAGCGCTAACAGCACCTAAGTGGGAAAAGCCGGATTCCCTTGAGAACCCGGCTTTTTTCGTGCGTTCATATTTTATGGATTATCTTTTCATGATGATCCAAATGGCACCGCTGCCACCATAACACGCTTTTGGGGTGTACGCTTCACGCACTACCTTGCTGATGCGTATCTGGGAGAGTGCAGCTTCCTTCAAGAGAGAATACCCCTTGTCATTATGCAACCCTTTTCCAGTAATGATTGCCACCTTCAGGAGTTGCTGCTCCTTGGCTGAGCGCAAAAAAAATCAGCTGTTGCCTGTTCAGCTTCAACTACCTTCATCCCATGAAGGTCCAACGTGGACTGGGGTTCCATTGACCGGAGTGCAGAGATGGTATAGGGATCTGCCTTTGCTTCACGCTTTTCCTTCTGCGCCCTCTTGATGGCTTCTTCCTCATCACTCACTGTTGACCATTGCTTGTATGTATCTGCGAATGACCAGCTCACCGAGCTGTCACGCTCATGGTCAAGCTCTTCTTTCTCCTCAAGCGCTTCCTGCATATCATGTGTGGGTTGCAAGGGAAGGTCTTCACGTTCTCTTTTTCGCTGATCAGAGACAAGCTTCCCTCGTTTTTTCTTGGGGTGTTCACTTCCCTCAAACTCATCCAGGAGTGAGGTAAAATCTTTTTTGGGCACATAGGCCTTGCTCTTCTTGATGGAAATCGGTTCTTCCTTCTTGTTCTTGGCAGCTTGTTTCTCACCTTCCCATTCTGAGAGAATCTCACCAAAGGATTTCTCCACCGCTACCTTGCTGTGGCTCTTCATCCGCTTGGTTACCCCGCCCAGTTCTCCAGTCTTTTCCCAAGTGGAAAGGATATCGCCAAAGTTTGCCTTTGGATCATACCCAACCACCAAGGGCTCTTTCCGTTGGCTGGAAGGCTTCTTGGCAACAGGTTGCTTCTGTTTCACTGTTTGTTTCTTTACTTCTTTGATATTCTCGAACGGCTTGTAGGCATCCGAATCAACTACAAGACGGCTGTTTCCAGCCGTCTCGCTTGTATTTGAAGCTTTCTTTTTTTTCTTCTTCGGCACTCAGACCTCCCGAACATCCAACAACTGTGATACATAGGGCTTTACGAGCTCCACTACCTTGCTGATGGATGCACCTTGAACCTTGATGGTACAGATGGCATTGGTGGGATCGGTTCCCATAAAAGTACCAAAGGTTATGATGTCAATTCCAGCCTCACTCAGTACCTGACTGATCTTTGCAATGGTTCCCGGCTTATCTTCCACTACAAATGTAAGGCGGACTCCAAAATGACGTGCACCAAAGAGCTCAAGCAGAATCTTGAACATATCACTCTTTGTTACAATACCGATCAATTGGTCGCCTTCAAGCACAGGGAGACTGCTCAGGTCCTGGTCGACCATCATGCGAGCGGCTTCCTCAACAGTGGTATCCTTTGTAATGGAAACCACGTTCTTGCTCATAAGCTTCTTGACCGTAAGCTTACTCAATAGGTATGCCATCTCATGGATTGAGAGACTTGTTGCCGGAGAAGGCGTAGCATACAAGATATCTTTCTCGGTTATGATACCAACCAGCCGTTTCTCCTTATCGAGTACAGGAAGTCGGTGGACCTTCTCCTGTTTCATCAAGGTAGATGCCTCCGCGATGGACATATCGGGAGTAGCTGTAACAGGATTGCGTGTCATTCTTCGTTCGATAATCATATGGATCTCCTACCATCTAAGCACACTATAATTCATGCCATCGTGAATTTCCAGTAATTATTCGCCCAGATAGGCTGCCCGTACCTTCTCATTCTCCAAAAGTGCAGAGGATGCATCACTGAGTACAATCCTACCATTCTCCATGACATACCCTTCAGAGGAAGCCTTCAGCGCCATACGGGCGTCTGTTCTACCAGAAAAACCGTTACCTTGTCCTGTTGGTTGATCAAGGCAATCTTCTCGAAGATGTCTGCAATCACCAAGGGGGGCAAGACCGAGCCCTGGCTCGTCAAGGAGAATCAAGCGGGGACCACTCATCAGGGCCCTGGCTATAGCCATCATCTGTTGCTCTCCTCCACTAAGGGAGCGAGTCTTCTGTCTTCTACGAGCTCCCAGGATTGGGAAAAAGTCATACATGGATTCCTTTCTCTCTGCGATCAAGGCATCATCTCGTACAAGAAAGGCTCCCATATCGAGGTTCTCTTCGACAGTCATATCGGCAAACACACGTCTGCCTTCAGGAACCAGGCTGATTCCCTTTGCTGCAATCAAGTCAGTGGTGAGTATCTTCGAGCGCTTGCCTTGTTTTGCTCCAGCATTCTTAGCCCTGCAGATTTCCTCTCCATCAAAGGTAATGGAGCCTGAATCCAAAGGTTCCTGCCCTACGATGGACTTGAGTAAGGTACTCTTGCCACTCCCATTCGCTCCGATGAGGCAGACGATATCTCCTTCATTGACATGCATACTGACTTGCTTCAGTGCCTTGATGTTCCCATAGGAAACAGAAATGTCATCTATCGTAAGCAGCTCTTTCATTCTTCATCCTTACCGAGATAGGCCTCGATGACACTCGGGTTTTTCTTGATCTCATGAGGAGTCCCCTGGGCCAGTTTCTGCCCATAGTTGAGGACGGTGATGGTATCACAAATGTTCATCACCAGTTTCATATCATGCTCAATCAATACAACCGTGATCCCCAAGTCCCTGATCTTCCTGATGGTCGACATCAAGTGATCGGTCTCCTGGGGGTTCATACCGGCAGCAGGTTCATCCAAGAAAAGCAACTTTGGATCGGTGGCAAGCGCACGAGCTATTTCAAGCTCACGTTGCTTTCCATAGGGAAGATTTTTTTGCAAGTTCATTCTTGGAAGCGTCCATATCAAAGAAATCGAGCCAATCCAAGGCCTTTTCATAAATCTCCTCTTCCTCTTCTCTCAGCTTCACATAACTCTTAACAGCGTTTAGGAACCGTCCCTTGGTTTCACTTTTCCCTGTCTTGAAATGCCTGCCGATCATGACATTTTCAACGACTGTGAGTTCCTTGAAGAGACGGATATTCTGGAACGTGCGGGCGATACCCATTCTACAGATTTTATGAGCCGGATACCCGGTAATTTCTTTATTGTTGAACCAAACCTTTCCAGATGAGGGGATATCAAGACCCGTCATATTATTGAACAAGGTGGTCTTCCCTGCACCATTGGGTCCGATGAGGCCGGTGATCAAACCACTTTCCACCTCGAAATCAACTTTGTTGACGGCAACGACACCGCCGTAGGCTCTGGTGAGAGCCTCTGTCTCCAACAAAATCATTGTTCACCTCCCGTGGTGGATGCTTCACGCTTGCGATATCGGGTTGCCTCTCTTCCGAGGATTCCCTGTGGTCTCCAGATCATCATGACAACCAAGATCAAACCGAACAGAATCTGTTTGAACTGGGGAGGAATGACACTGGACAAGCCGGTGAGCTGAGGGAAATAACTGATGAACTGAATGATAAAAGCACCCAGGATTGAAGCTTTAAAGTTACCCATACCACCGAGAACCACCATACAGAGCACCATGACCGAAACCATGAAGGTATAGGTTCCAGGTGTGACTGACAAGGTAAAGGCAGCCTGTAAGGATCCTGCGATTCCAGCAACCGATGCGCCAAGGATAAATGCATAGACCTTATACTTTGTGATGTTGATACCCATGGATTGGGCAGCAATCTCATCTTCCCTTACTGCAGCCAAAGCACGGCCCATTCTCGAGCGAGCCAAACGCTGGAAGAGAATATAAGCAACGATGACGAATACAATCACCATCATAAGGAAGGCATATTTTTTTTATACGGATTGATGGTATATCCCAAAATAACAGGCATGGGAATTCTCTGGATACCCATCGGACCGTTGGTCAGTGAGTCCCAGTTGTTCAGGACGTTTCGTACAATTTCACCAAAGCCCAGTGTAGCGATGGCCAGATAGTCACCCTTAAGGCGGAGCGTTGGCAAACCAATAACCAAGCCGAACAGGGCACTTATTATAAAAGCAACAGGAAGCGTTGCCCAGAATGACCAGCCAAATTGCGTGGTAAGAATTGCTGTTGCATAGGATCCAATGGCGAAGAAACCTGCTTGCGTCAAACTGAGCATACCACCGTATCCGGTGATAACATTCTGTCCGATCGCCATAAGGGCATATATGCCTGAATAAATAAGTATCAGCAGAAAAAAAGTTAAGCATATTACACTTTCTCCTTTTCGACCTTGCCGAACAGGCCTTCTGGCTTGATCAAGAGAATGAGAATCAATACACCAAATGCAATGGTGTCCTTGAGTCCAGTAGGAATACCGAAGATGGCGACACCGAATGTCTCAAGTATCCCCAACAGGATTCCTCCAAACATGGCCCCGCTGATATTCCCGATTCCGCCCACAACAGCGGCAACAAAGGCTTTAAGCCCCGTCATGGTGCCCATCGTAGCGTAGACCTTGAAATCCAAGGCTATTAAAATACCACCAACAGCGGCCAATGCACTACCAATGGCGAACGTCATGCTGATGACCTTGTTTACGTTGATTCCCATCAACATAGCCGTTCCTTGGTCCAAGCTGGTGGCACGCATTGCCTTCCCCATTCTTGTCTTATCAACAAAGAGCTTGAGGATGATCATCATAATCAACGAGACACTCAAGATAAGTATTTGGTGTGGTGTTATAACCACATCTCCAATGTGAACAGGTGTGTTGTCAAAGGGATAGTTGAATTTCCTGGAGTGTGTACCAAATACCCACGCAGCACTATTGGAAAGGATGAATGAAACACCAATAGCACTGAGAAGCGGGGCAAGTCTGGTTGCTCCTCGAAGCGGTTTATATGCTATACGCTCAATGGACATACCTAGTACGGCGCTGAACCCCATACTGATAAGCATAGCGAGGAAGAAGGCTATAAGTGTCCATGTTCCGAGCGGGGCATCCCCTCTCAGTCCATCAAACACAAACAGACCTATATATGCCCCAGCCATCAATATGTCACCATGGGCGAAGTTGATAAATTTCAGAATGCCGTACACCATGGTGTACCCAAGGGCTATCAGGGCATAGATGCCCCCCCCAAGGTGAGGCCATTCATCAAATGTTGAAAGAATTCGGCAATTCCCACGATGCTCTCTCCTTCATACGAAAAACTAGTAGGTACGATAACATGAAAAGACCGGTGTAAACAACACCGGTCCTCCCATTTCCCGAGTAGACCGGGAAGTAACAGAGACCTTAGTCCACCTGGGTAAGGACTCCATCAACAACGGTATAGGAACCGAGGTATTCAGGAGTAGTCCCGTTGACCTTGTAGAGTCCCTGGTATGCTACCAAGTCACCATTCTCAGCGAAGTTGATGGTACCCGAGACACCAGCATAGTCCTTGGTGGCTGCTACTGCATCACGAATGGCAGAGCGGTCGAACTTACCGGTTTCCTTATAGACTTTGTCCATTGCCTTGAGAAGGATGTTTGCTCCATCGTAGGCGTTGGTGGCAAAGCTATCAGGACCGACACCAAACTTGGCTTCATATTGTGCAACGAAGTCGCTGTATGCAGGGCTTTCCTTAACCTTTGCAGGTCCAACATAGATTACGCCATCGGTGAAATCACCAGCAAGGTCGTAGATCTCAGGGTTGGAGAATCCATCACAGGAAAGGAATGGGATATCCATACCGAGCTGGGTGGCCTGCTCAAGAGTTTGAGCCATCTCAGCGGTATAGTTGGGGATGTAGATTGCCTCAGGATTTGCTGAACGGAGCTTGGTAAGCTGGGTCTTGAAATCCTTGTCACCTACCTGGAAGGATTCAGCAATAGTCACCTTTCCACCAGCTGCCTCAAATGCAGCAGTCATGCCTTCGTACAAGCCCTGGCTGTAGTCGTTCTTGGCATAGAGAACACCGATATTGCGGTATCCAAGCTCACCATAGAAATAGTTACCAGCAACCTCGCCCTGCAAACCATCGGAAACAACGGTTCGGAAGACATAATCACCAATGCTGGTGATGTCAGCGTGGGTAGCAGAGGGGCTGATCATAACGATGCCTTCACTCTGAACACGTTCACCAACTGCAAAACTTACACCGGTGAATACGGGACCAACTAGTCCAGCGATATTATCAACAGAAGAGAGTTTCTCAATTGCAGAAAGGCCCTTCTCAACATTGCCCTCGGAATCTTCAGTAACGAGCACTACAGGCACCTTACCACCAAATCCACCCTTTGCATTGAACTGTTCCACTGCAAGCATTGGTAGAGTTGTTACTAAGTACACCATAGTTGCATAGTCACCACTCATAGGACCCATGAAACCGATTTTTGGGCTGGATACTTCTCCACCACCCTGAGCAAACAAGGGGGGGGAGCCAGCAAAGCCACCAGGATAAAACAGACAAACAGGCTTTTTTTCATATTAGTACCTCCATATACTGATCGAACAAGCTTTAACTTTTCATTTCGAAACATTGGTTAAGTTTATACATTAACTAGTATATTTATGCAACATTCAACCACAACAATTTGTAAATTTTCCATAAATTACTAAAATTCGTCTCTGAAAGCTGTTTTCAGTTGGGAAATCCATAATTCCAAATTATACTAATGAAAAAGAAAGGCTCTAGGAGGTTCATATGGCTGAGAAAGTGGGCATGATTGCTGAGTTCAAGAAATTCATCACCAGGGGAAATGTAATTGATATGGCCGTCGGTATCATTATTGGTACCGCATTCAAGGAAATTATCAATTCACTTGTGAAAGAGATTGTCATGCCCTTGATAGGAATGTTCTTGGGAGGAGTGAGTTTTGCTGATCTTAAAATAGTTGATTGCTGAAGCCACGGAACAAACCACTGAGGTTGCCATCATGTACGGGAACTTCATCCAGAGAATCATCGATTTCCTTATTATCGCATTCGTAGTATTTATGATGGTCAGGACAATCAATAGAATCCGTGAACGAATTGAAGCAAGGAAAAAAGCTGAAGCGGTGGCAGAAGCAGAGGCAGCACCTCCTGCTCCAACCCCTGTTGATATCGTATTGCTTACTGAAATCAGGGACCTGTTGAAGAAGTAATAAATTTCACCCGCCCCTTGCATCCTCCACCGGATTTGGGGTAGTATCGCTGTGTGTTGCCCTCGTAGCTCAGCTGGATAGAGACTTCCCTCCTAAGGAAGGGGTCGTGCGTTCGAATCGCGCCGGGGGCATGAAATAACCCTATATAAGACAAGAGCTTATGTAGGGTTATTTCTTTTTTTATATGATGAGCAAATTTTTCTGATAGAAGAAATAGCATACATCCTTCACACCTCCTGCTAAAAAAGACCAAACTTGGGCCAGGAGGCACACATGGTTGCAATCAAACCATATTACATTGTTAAAAGGACCATCAATGGGAAGAAATCTCTGTACGCTCAGTTCCGCGATTCAGAAGGAAAGCTTGGTTCTCTCCTGTCTACTTCGTAAGCGCACTATTAATCCATATTTCATTTAACAGGCATGGTCACTAAACTAGGGACAAACTCCAGCAGTATGGTGAAAAGGAAATGGCACATATTCATCGTATGCAAGGGAGGCTGGGGTCCACAGGACGACCTTTCATTCGTGGTTGCATGATCTGTTCCCTGATGGGAGCAAGAAACCCCGCACCTAAATTCCACAGGATTGTATTGCCAAGCTGGGCAAACCTGTTGGAATCCCCGAGGAGAGAAGTTCCTTGGGCATATCCAGAAAGCACTGTTCTCCAGCCCTTGTCCTTGTCGAAGGACATGAGGTCTGCTCATCCCAGGGTCTTACCTACAGAGACGGAAATTGAATCCTCGATCTTGTAAAACAGTTTGCCCAATCCCATGGGTCAATCATATGAAAAACCCCCCCTGCGATCCTCGACGGGCGACAGGAGGTAATTATGGTAGTCAAGGGAAGAGGCGGGAACAGAGGACATTCAAGAGAATTATAATTTCACATGGTCCATCTTAGGCAACCCGATACCTCCCCATTGTGTGGTTGAAGTAATCAACTGTCCTGCAAAACCGCAGAGTTGCTTCCAGAAACGGAAAGATCCGTCCCATCAAAAGATACCGTCACAGGGCGATTAATTCCATCGACTTGATAATCGTATGTGAACCCAATCGATTTTAAGGTAGACGAGTATTGAACAGTAAGCTCCGTTCCAATTGAACTGGTGGAAGGGGCAATGTGAAATGTTCTGCTCTCTCCTGGGGCGATTGTCTCCCCATCACTCATCATATCTTCGAACCGCATCATGCGTGAACCGACGAATTGGTTCACCTGTACTCCCGTGATGGCAACACCTGAGCTGGTGTTGGACACAATAAGCCTCTTCGACGTGACCATGTTGCAACCGCTCAGAGAGATTATCACAAAGATAATGAGCAGCACTGTGACAAGCCTTGCTTTCTTCATATTATTTCCTCCTTTTAAAACAGACAAAGCTACTATAGGACAGGATTATGACATATGTCTAGTTTTTTTATCTCCAGATTGTTCATATTCCTACATAAAACCAAAGCTACCCTATGAGGGCATAGTTGTATGATGCCAAAGATACGGTCCCCTCTTGTAGCTTGATTAGAAAAAACACAAAATCTTCTTTTGCATCGACAGTTCCCTGTCCCTCGTTGTCCACTGCCGTGTTGATACTCATGATAGAGGCAATCACCCCGTCTATCCTGGTCTTGGACCGTTCCAACTTGGGTTTGACCAAGTTTACTTTCCCATTTGAATCAGTGAAACTGTCAATACAACCCATCATCCAAGTAATGATCGGATTGCCTCCGCTGGTAATCATGTCGGTGGGATAGGCTTCCTTGAACTGTTATATCGGTAGGGTCATGCTCTTCATCGACTGGCTGAACTTGGCCTCTATAGTCTCAAACCAATCACCAACTTTTAGCGCGATCAGTTCCAGTTTCTGGGAGTCACATGCTATGAGCCTGAGATCATAGGAATCCATGCAGATCTTGATGAAGCTCCCAACATCCAGGTAATCAACAACTGGGCCCTCTAAAGCCCTCACCATTCCCATGGCAATCCCATCTTGTAAGAGCGCCTGGAGAGCGCAAAAAACGTTGTTTCCTGGGATCTGGAAATCTACTAGGTTACTCTCGGTGAGCTTGCACTTGTCATATTCCTGATGGCATACCCCTCCAAGCTCGGTACTGGCTGTTGTGATGATCAGCATGATGGTTGTAGGGTCAGCGACACGTCCCGAGTCAATCGAGTTGTAGAGTTTCTTGTCAGGGTGCTGGTTGTACTCATCCAGGAGCAGGCCGTGTGGCAGCTTGTCGTCATTGGTGTCAGCACTGATCCCTTTTGCAAAACCGGTATTCCTGTTCTGTCGAAGAATAATCAAAGCCATTGTTTGGAACAGCAACGGCTGGATCGAGCACTTTCCTCCTAAGGGAGGGGTCGTGCGTTCGAATCGCGCCGGGGGCAAAAAAGGCTGTTGGAAATTCCAACAGCCTTTTCTTAATCGTTACAGAACTAGTAAGAGTATCAATAGGATCAATAAAAGAGCCAGTGACACAATCAGGGATATACGAAAAACCTTGCTCCGTTTAGTACGTAGGCGATTTTCCACTGTATCGCGGGAGCGTTCATATTCAATCCGTGCTTCTTCCGCTTCCAGTCTCTTCTGCCGTTCTTCTTCAGCCTTCAGTTCAGCTTCTCGCTGTTGCTTGTTTACTGCATCCTGTTTTGCTTCCTGTTCCTTGAGGTCCAGGTAACAACGTCCACAAAGGACCATTCCTTCACAGTCATGCAGGTCATCGTAGTAACTTTCATCACACTCAGGGCAAATATAGCAACGCTTCAGTTTACCTTCCTCAACAAGTTTACACACTACCATGCGATTGGTGGTATCTGTCTCCTGACTCTTCCTTGTGAAAAGTCGACGATACCAGGGAAGCGGTTTTTGTTCCGCCTCCCTCTTCTCCAACTCCGTAGAGAGGCGAACAATTCGCTCACTGAGGCCACGATCCTGTGTGATAAGCAGAAGGTTTCGTTTGCTGCCAATCTGTGTGAACAACTGCACTAGGTGGTCATCGGCAATACCTTGGCTACCGGTATCTCCGATTCGAACCAACCCACGCTTTGCAAGAAAGCGAATCAAATCAGGACGAATAGTGGAGCGGATTCGCACCTCCTTGTCCTTTTCTGGATTGTCTTTGAGCCCATGCAGTTCCTCAAGTGTTTTCTCGAGGATGATTAATTTTTTTCTTGCGTCGCTTAAGAATGCTTTCAGCATTCGTGACAAAATGCAAGAACCAGTCTTTTTTTTGAATGATGGGAGCGGTGTCTACATAGATCTCGTCAAATGAGCGCAACTGCTCATCAAGCTCGGCTATGTATGTCTCATCAGGATTTAGAAATCGACTCCTGTCGCCAATTTTACTAGCTATCACTTCCCTGTACAGTTCCAGTTCCCCTGCGGGGTTCTGAGCCTCCAGGTTGATACCGACACTCCTGAGAATACTTGACACCTTCTCCTTGTTCAGTTTGAATTCAGAGGAGAGTATATCCACAGTATTCTCACTGGTGATAGTCTCCACATTTTGCTTTTTTAGGAGGAGTCCTCCGTAAAAAATTTGCCATTGTTACCTGTCATTAGTCCTTCGCACGTTTTGCGCGGATAATCTCTACTGCCTCTTCCAACGATAAAGCTGCAGCTTTATCTTCATCCTTCTTGTACTCATTGGGTAGGGCAACATTCTGTTTGCCGACACGAAGGTAGAAGCCGTAGCGTCCAGAGGCAAGAGCCACTGTATCTTTTTTTCGAATTGGCCAAGTTCCTTAATTACAGAAGCCTTGGCACTCCCTCTTCCTGCTTTTCCCCCACTACCCTTCTCTGGCTCCTTGCTGAGTAATTCAAGGGCCTCTTCAAGGGTTAAGGAAAAGAGCTGTTGGTCTTTATCCAACCGATTGAGTTTTCTTGTTTTCTTATCGCAGGAGATATACGGACCATACTTTCCTTTCTGAGCAAGCACCTCATTTCCATTCTCATCTTTACCCAGTATTCGGGGAAGTGCAAGATATCTGCTTGCAATCTCCAGATCTTCACTCTTGTCCGCATCATGGACCACTTGGGGATAGAAGCGCGTACCGCACTCTTTCCATCCCCTTCCTGCCAGTAGGGTCCAAATCTTCCATTCATCACCTTCACCGTTTCCCCTTGAACAGGACCTCTGCCGAGTTCAACCGGCACCTGCACTTTTTTTGCCCTCAGCGATAAGGGTTTTCACATCTTCATTGGTAGTAGTGCCGGGCAACCACGTATTGGGAAGCGAAATGAACTGTCCTTCACCGTCCACTACGTAAGGACCGTAGGGACCGATCATAACCGGATTTTCCTCACTGATCTGAGAAAGACGCAGTGTTTTAGAAACCACCTTGTTATCCAAAGCAAGCTGCAGCTTGTTTTGGTTCTCCAGACCCTCATCTCCTAGGTAAAACGCATTGAGAAATACCTTCTTATCCAGTTCCCCGGCTGCAATCTTGTCAAGGTTGTCTTCCATCTTCGAGGTGAAGTCATAGTCGATGAACTGTGGGAAATTGGTTTCCAGAAACTGACACACTGCAAATCCCATGAACGTGGGGACCAGTGCATTGCCCTCTTTAATGACATACTTCCTATCCATCAATGTCTTGATGATGGAGGCATAGGTTGAAGGCCTTCCTATACCACGTTTCTCCAATTCCTGCACCAAGGATGCTTCAGTGTAACGTGCAGGGCTCTTGGTCTGGTGCGATACCTCTTCAAGCTGCTGCAAGGCACACTCCTCTCCAGCCTTCATTGCAGGCAAGAGAGTCTCCTTATCGTCCAACGCTGCATCAGGGTCATCAGACCCCTCAACATATGCTCGGATAAAGCCAGGAAATACAATCTGCGTTCCTGAAGCTACAAAGGTCCCATTCCCAGCCTTAATGGTCACAGTGGTGGTAGCTTTCTTTGCATCGGCCATTTGGCTTGCAAGGGTCCTCTTCCATATCAGCTCATAGAGGGCAAGGTCCTTCCCACTGAGTGAAGTTTCACTGGGAACAACAAACCGTTCCCCTGCTGGTCTGATCGCCTCGTGTGCTTCCTGTGCTCCAGCACTCTTTGCAGCGAAATACCTCGGGGAGGGAGAGAGGTACTCTTTCCCATAGAGTTGATCTACCAAAACACGGGCAGCATTTGTCCCTTCCTGGCTCAAGGAAGGGCTATCGGTACGCATGTACGTAATATACCCATTCTCGTAAAGCCGTTGGGCTATGCGCATCGTCTCAGAAGCACTGATATGCAACTTCTTGATCGCATCCTGCTGCAAAGTGCTGGTCGTGAACGGAATCGACGGACGGGTCACGAAAGGCTTTTTTTTCTGTACATCTTCAACGATAAAGGCTGCAGTGGAAAGTTCCTTGACGATTGCCACCGCTTCCTCTTCCCCTAGCAGGAGGGTATTTTCCTTACCCTTGTATACACCGGTAGTGGAATCAAAGTCCTTTCCACTTGCGATTGCCTGACCAGCATATGCTGTCAGTTTTGCTTCAAAAGCCTGCTTGGAAAAACTATGCAGTTTTGCCTTCGCATCAAAGTAGGTACTCTGGGAAAAGGCTATCCTCAGCCGTTCCCTGTCAACCGTTAAGCGTAACCCTACAGACTGTACCCGTCCTGCTGAAAGTCGCTTGTTGGAAAGTTTTTTTCCAGAGAGTAGGACTGAGGGTATAACCATAGAGACGGTCAACAACACGTCTACTCTCCTGTGCCTGGACCAAGTTTTCATCCAAATCCCGTCCATGTTCAAGTGCATCGGTTATTGCCTTCTTTGTTATCTCATGAAATACCATCCTCTGGTGAGGCACTTTTGGCTTGAGTACTTCCAACAAATGCCAGGAGATACTTTCCCCCTCGCGGTCCTCATCAGTTGCCAACAAAAGTCTGTCGACGCTCTTCAAGGAGCTCTTGATCTCCTTGATCAAAGCATTTTTTTTGCCTGCCACCACCTGATACTCACAGGCGAAGCCTTTCTCGACATCAATTGCCATTTTATCCTCGGGAAGATCACGAATATGCCCTTTGCTGGCAACGACTTTGCAGTTCGAGGGAAGGAATTTCGAGATGGTTCTGGCCTTGGTTGGCGACTCGACGATTATCAGTGTGTTGGCATTATCCATGCAATATACTCCTAAAGACCAATGGTCTTAAGTTAACACATATACTGCCGGCTTCAGCTTTTGTCAACGCTTAGTGAAAAAACTTCCTATTCAAGAATAGTGCATTTGAAGACTCCAGCATCTCCCGGGTTGGGGTTTTTTTTAAACAGACCCCAGGAAGCAATTCCTGAGCCTTCTGTCTCAAAATGTAGTTGCTGTTTCCCATTACTTGCTAGGAGAAACCGGTACATAGAAATGGTAGAAAATCGCATCATTCCCACCTTGGTCTCAATCTCAATCAGGACGCGGTCATCTGAGTAATCAATACGCTTAACACTCCAACTTTTCGGTTTGAAGTTCGTTGTGTTGAAAATTTCAGCATTCAATCGGTAGGCTATCTGATGAGGCTATCTCCCTCATAAGGAATTTGCTCTCCAATACGATCTGATGGAACCAAAGGATACAGCTGATAAGGTTTCTCGAAAAGCCCATGAATGACATAGGAACCTTCCTCGTAGCTGACAAGATAATCCAACTGCCTGCATTTACCTTTATTATCGTCCCCACTCAGGTTCACCCAACGATAGCGACCTTCCCACCCAGGTGTTTCCACCATCACTCGCTCTACAGCAAGTTCCCCGACTCCTTGCTTCCGTGCTGCTATAAGCACCTCATACTCCGTGTGACTTACAAGCGGCCGTTCGTTTGAGCCCAGAACTGTCTTGGTCTCCTGGGTGTGGACCTTTGGCTCCTTATTGAGATATAGGTCATAGTACTCCGCTCCTTCCACTTCCTGCCAACTGAGTTGTATCTGGTTGGGATAGACAACCTCCACGTGAACGTCCAGAGGGGCAGCAAATACAAGAGAAAGGAACGTAGATAGAAAGAGAAAGACACATAGCCGTTTCATACCTACACTATACATCTACTTGACCAGCTTGCAAGAGGAGATGGCAATCGCTACTATCATCACATGAACATCTCTTTGGTTTCCTGTTGTCTTGAAGAAGGCAACCTTAGTTATCCTCTCGGTGCCCTCTGCATTCAGAGTGCGCTCGCAGCAGCAGAAATGAGAGCAGAACACCTGCCATTTACGTTGGCAGATGACCCCTCACAGGCTGCTGCCAAAGTAGCCAAGATGAGCCCAAAGGTTGTTGGGCTATCTGTCTATCTCTGGAACAGAACCTGGATGGACCGCTTCACAGAGGCATTAAGGGGCCAAGCCAATGACTTGGTTATCTTTGCAGGAGGCCCGGAAGCAACTGCCAATCCATCAAGCTTTGACCTATCCATACTCGACTTTCTCATTCTTGGAGAGGGGGGGGAAGAGGCGGTAGTAAAGGCAATTTCTGCCATCCAGGAAGGGAAGAAACCAGAAGGGAAAGGAATCGTGACAACCCTGAATGAGCTCTCCTGGGCTCCTTCTCCTGAACTCTCACGACTCACTTCTCCCCTTTTAGAGCATCATGCAGATCGTTTTCTGAACCAGGGAGCAAGTGTGTTGTGGGAAATGACGCGAGGTTGTCCGTTCCACTGTTCTTTCTGTTTTGAATCGCGGGGACAACGCTCTGTCCGGCATTTTCCGCTTACACAACTTCAAGCAGAACTGGATCTACTCATCGCCAAGCAGGTTGGAGAGGTGTATATCCTCGACCCAACATTCAACATGGACAAAGAGCGAACGCTTACAATTCTCACCATGCTTGCAGAAAAGCAGAGTGACATCCATTTTGTATTCGAGATCAGGGCAGAACTATTGGACAACGAACTGGCAGATGCCTTTGCAAGAATAAACTGTGCCTTGCAGATTGGACTACAGAGTAGTGACCAGGATGTATTAAAGACCGCCAACAGAAAGTTTGACAGCAAGCTCTTTGCAAAGAAGATCTCATACCTCAATGCACGAGGCATTCCCTTCGGCCTCGACCTCATAATCGGACTTCCCAAAGATACTCTCTCGGCATTCATCAAAAGTGTCGATTATGCAGTTTCCCTGAAACCAAGCAACCTAGATGTATTTCCCCTTTCCCTGCTTCCAGGAACGCTTGTAGCAGAACAAGCAAAAGAGTTTTCAATCACTCATTTGCATGAGGCTCCCTATACCATTATTGAGTCACCAAGTTTTCCTCACAGGGACATACAAAAAGCGATGATGCTTAAGGAGGCTCTGGATTTGTTCTTTACCAAAGGACAGGCAGGCATGTGGCTGCAAAAACTGAGCGAGGTGGTCTCATTGAGAGCATCCTCAATCCTTTTCTCGTTTTCCTCTTTCCTGGATGCCTATCTGAAGAGAAGTGAAGAACAAGCAGATGAAGATGATATCTACTTGCTTCAGGAAACATTTGTTCGTGGTCTACTCAGAAAGCTTGATCTTGTTCAGTATGAGGATGTTATGCTCTCTTTCATTGAGTTGCATCAAGGAATTGCCTTTTTTTCCATGAGTACGGTGAAAGCCCAGTCCTGCAACTTTCCTACTCATTGGACGAACTCTCCGAATTTGAACATCTTACTGGTGACGCGTTCTTGAAGCGATACCCTGAAATGAGGGAAGAATTACTAGGAATCACCAGTAATGCGGAGGGAAGGTTGCTTTTTGTACCACTGCAGTAGAACTTACGCTTGAGAAGCGTGCAGAAATCCCGTACAGTAAATCAAAAGGAATGAATACCGGTGAAGATCAGAAAACAAACAACCAGAATCCTGGTCTCAGTACTTACAGCTTTGGTACTGATGAGCAGTTGTACCATAACTGAAAACATATCCTTCAAGCAGGCGGGATACCATGCCTCCGATTTTGCATTTTCCGTTGAGGCTTCTTTATTGCAGTCCTGGAGGATTTCAGTGAATTCGCACCTGAGAAAGAAGACATTTCCTTGATGGATAAGGCAATTGGTGATTTTGAAAAGGCTTTAAGCTATAGTCCTACCACAAGAAACGTTGGGTTGAAAAAACTTGATGAACACTCCTATGAGGGAGTGTTTGAGTTCAGCGACTTGATGCGTTTGGTAACTGACTTGGGTGCGGGTGAGAATCAGAGCCTTTTGGAAATCAATGAACATTCCATGACCTTCTTCCTCTCCATGGACAACTATGAACAGCTGGTTCCAGTTATTCCATTCCTGGCTGACGAAAACTTTGAAGCTTTTGGGCCAGTGTACAACCAAGGCCTCAGTGAAGCCGATTATCTTGAGATGATCAGTTTCATGCTTGGAGAAGAAGGGCCTCCTGCAATTGAACGCTCAGTGATTACCCTCAGGGTGAACACTCCGAAGGAAATCACATCGTTCAGCAATGGGAGGAAGGTGGCACAGCGCGTCTATGAATTCAGCTTCCCACTGATTGATTTCCTCTTGCTTGCTGAACCCATTACCTTTACTGTTCGTTGGTAGCTATCAGACGTTGAACTTGAAGTGCATGATATCCCCATCCTGCACCAGATACTCTTTGCCTTCCATCCTCAGCTTTCCTGCAACCTTTACCTTCTGCTCACTCCCATAGGTGAAGAGGTCTTCACAGTTATATACCTCAGCCTTGATGAATCCCCGTTCAAAATCCGAGTGAATTACTCCAGCAGCCTGTGGTGCCTTGAATCCGGCACGGAAGGTCCAAGCCCTATCTTCATCAGACCCTGCGGTAAAGAAGGTACGTAGCCCAAGAATGTGGTAGGCACTCCTGATCAGCTGGTTCAGACCAGACTCCTGGAGCCCTACAGCCTCGAGAAACTCCTGTTTTCTTCTTCTGTTTCCAAAACTGCAATCTCAGACTCAATCTTTCCACAGATAACCACAACCTCTGAGCCTTCTTCCTCAGCGACCTGTCTTACCTGCTTCACAAATGCATTTTCTTCTACTATGCCTTCCTCATCTACGTTACAGACATAGATGACCGGTTTGAGGGTGATCAAGTGGAGGTCTGAGACCAGTGCAAGGTCATCCTCATCAAGCTGTAGACTTCGTGCACTCTTTCCCTGCTCAAGGCAATCCTTGAGGCGAGAGAGCACAGGAAGGGATTTCTCCATATCTTTCTGTGCTTCTTTGCTCAGTCGATTAAGCTTTGATTGTTTTGCCCATCGGTTTGTCACGGTATCGAGGTCAGCAAGAGCCAACTCAATGTTGATGGTCTCGATATCCCCTAATGGATCGATTTTATTATTTACGTGTACAATATCACTGTCTTCAAAACAGCGCACAACATGGGCGATTACCCCAACTTCCCTGATCGATGCAAGAAACCGGTTGCCCAATCCCTCCCCCCCCTTGCTAGCACCAGCTACCAACCTGCAATATCGACAAATTCGAACGTTGCTGGAATAACCCGCTCAGGCGGTATCAGGGTGACAATCTTGTCCAGCCGCTTATCAGGAACGGAAACGATACCCACATTGGGATCGATGGTACAGAAAGGATAGTTCGCTACTTCGGCAGGAGCTGCCGTAAGTGCTGAGAATATTGTAGATTTTCCTACGTTGGGAAGCCCAACTATGCCGCAATTAACACCCATGATTTACCTCATTATCGGCTCGATGTGAGCCAGCTAACGAAGTGTATCACATATTGACTTGCTCGTTAACCAGCCCTATAGTCAAGACCAATGGGTAATACACAAACAGAAGACAATGAAAAGATTGTTTCCACTCTCGATATACAAGAAGAACGACAGAGAGCACTGCTCCTGATCCTCGTAAGAAGTGAAGACACACCACAAACCACACAAAACCGTGCACAAGAACTGGAAGCCTTGGTAGATACCATGGGCCGGTTAGTGTGCATACTGAACATATCCCGCTCAGAAAGATACACAGCGCTACCATGATCGGCAGCGGGAAAGTGGAGCAGCTCAAGGCATTGATTGAAGAAAAAAAAGAACCTGACTTGATCGTGTTTGACTGCCCCATCAGTCCTCGCGTACAGCGTAACCTTGAAAGCATTCTCTCCATCTGTGTAATAGACCGCGATGAAGTAATTCTTCAGATCTTTGCAGACCGAGCCGCAACCAAGGAAGCAGTACTGCAGGTTGAACTTGCCCGCCTGGAATATTCACTGCCCCGACTCACCAGAAGATGGACCAGTCTCGGGCGGCAACATGGTGGAGTGAAGGGAACCCGCGGAGAGGGCGAAAAAACAGCTTGAACTGGACAGAAGGCAGATTCAGGAGAAGATTGTCAGCTTGAAAGCTCAGTTGGAAAAGGTTGTGCAACAACGCAATACCCAACGTAGCCAAAGAATGAATACCAATATTCCAACGGGTGCCATTGTGGGATACACCAACAGCGGGAAATCCAGTCTGCTCAACGCCCTTACCAGTGCAGGGGTCCTTGCAGAGAACAAGCTCTTTGCCACCCTAGATCCCACCACCAGAAAGGTTAAGCTTCCTGGAGGGGAAGAGATCTTGCTCTCCGATACTGTTGGATTTGTCAGCGACCTACCCCACCACCTTGTCCAGGCATTCAAGAGCACCCTCGAGGAAGCCCGCTTTGCAGATTTCCTGATCATCGTCTGCGATGCTGCCCATCCCAATATGCTTGCAAGCTATACAACCACGGTTGAGGTGCTTGAGGAACTTGGTTGTACTGAAAAAAAACCGGCCATAGTGCTTGCAAACAAGATGGATATGGTTAGCGACTCTTTCGCTGTCAGCAGGCTCAAGTCACTCTATCCAGTGGTAATCGAGACCTCCATCAAGGAAGGAACCGGACTCGATGCCCTGCTTGAGCAGATTACCAAGACCCTCGGTGATCTCTATCCCATAGCAACTTACTTCCTGCCTAACTCACGTCATGATCTGGTTGCACACATCCACCGCCACGGACAGGTCGAGTTAATAGACTACCAAGGAGAGGGAATCCTGGTAAGAACACGAATTCAATCAAGGTTCCAAGGCCCGCTCAATGCATTTAGAAAGTCATAAAAAAAGTGCCACCCCAAAGAGGGTGACACCAATTCGATTTTACTAACTGTTTGGACTTAGAATCTCCAGAGAGCTCCAACATATCCACCGAAGTAAGCATCTACATCAGGTAGAATTGCGATGCCTGGAGCAATGCGAAGATAGAAATCAAGTGGGAAGTCCTTGTTGTTCATGCTGTAAACAAGGCCTACAGGAACAATCGCGGCCAAGCCCATTTTGCTTCCATCAAATGGAATACTAATTGCAGCACCACCACCAACGGTGACGTCAAACTGAGCCTTCTCAATATTGAATTCGGCTACCTTGTAGTTAGCAGCAGCATCAACAGAAAGATTATTTCCGCCAATAAAGCCAAGACCAACATTACCGATGACATCAAAGTCATTCATCCGGTACTGCACACCAACACCAGTGTTGGTTCCAAGGTTCAGTCCTACTGCAAGGTCAGTTTTCGAAGCTCTCTCTGCTGCTGTAGCAGGAAGCAGTACCATAGCTAGTAAAAGTACAGCAAGTAATACTTTCTTCATACGCACTCTCCTTCTGTAGGATGAACTCCTACTTTAAATTTTGTTATTCAAACTATACCATAAGCAAAATTTCTTGAACAGGCAAGCATATAGGGTGATATGGGCGAAATCATAAAAGATAAAACTACTGGTGTTTTTTTTCCGAATCTGTTTACCATACATTCAGAGAGGAAGTGTAAAAAATGAATAGACATCTTACCCTTCGTGGTGCCCTTATTGCTCTTGTCGGTTTACTGGTGATCACCGCCAGTTCCATGTATGTTGCCCTTAGAATGGGAGCACTACCCTGGCCTACCATCTTTGTAACGGTGGTCAGTTTGGCAGCATTGAAACGAGCAAAAGGCTCCACACTTCAGGAAATCAATGTAACCCATACCATCATGAGTTCAGGTGCTATGGTTGCCGGAGGATTAGCCTTCACCCTCCCCGGGCTCTGGATGATTGACCCAGATGCAAATTTCTCTACGATCAGCTTAATCATCCTCGCTGTTGTTGGTGCAATTTTAGGAACACTGTTCTCTGCCCTATACCGAAAGAAGCTTATCATTGATGAAGCACTTCCCTATCCAATGGGCATTGCCAGCTACAACACCTTGCAAGCAGGAAGCAAAGGTGGAGCAGGGGCAAAGACACTCTTTGCATCCATGGGAGGATCGGTTATCTTTACCGTCCTGCGTGATGGGTTTGGAAAAATCCCAGCTTTGCTGACTCTATTCAAGGGAAGCGCATTGATCCCTGCCTTCTCAATCTGGGTCAGTCCCATGGCAATGGGAATTGGTGCTATCATCGGTCCACTATTTGCACTACTCTGGTTTGGAGGGGCTATCTTCGGCTACTACATCCTTACCCCACTGGGTATCCAGGGTGGGCTATTTGCTCGATGGCAGAGGCGGATGTATTCCGCTCCAACCTCGGTATCGGGCTGATGATCGGAACCGGGCTTGGTGTCTTCTTCAAGGCAGTAGGGTCCAGGCTACTTGCTCAAAAGAAACTTGAAGATAAACCCAAGGCAACATTCAATAGAACCACATTGGTCGTTGCATTGGTACTTCTATTCTCGGTACTTTTACTCTCACTAGGAACAGAACTCGGCCTTATCGAGGCACTTGTCCTGATGGCAGGCATCTATCTTGCCACCTATCTCTCCGGCATGTTGACTGGCCAGACTGGCATCAACCCAATGGAAATATTCGGCATTCTGGTCTTACTTGTCATTCAATTAATCTCCAACCCCTCCCTTATTGCTTCCTTCAGCATTGCTGCTGTGGTTGCAGTTGCCTGTGGGTTGACCGGTGATGTCATGAATGACCTAAAGAGTGGGTATCTCCTGAAAACCGATCCGAAGCAACAAATTCTTGGCGAGGGTATTGGAGGAGTCATTGGGGCTGTACTCTCTGTGTTTGTACTGTTGATCATGAAAGCTTCGTTCGGTGGGTTTGGAACCGCTGAATTGCCGGCTCCCCAGGCAGCAGCAGTCTCAGCTATGGTTGGAGGTCTTGGACATATTCCTGCATTCCTTATCGGCCTTGGCATTGGTCTGGTGCTCTACCTAGCAAATATCCCCAGTGCAACTCTTGGACTTGGGGTGTACCTGCCTATTTACATCAGTTCAGTAATGGGACTTGGTGCCCTTATCTCTGGGGCTTTGAAAATAGCCTTAAAGAAGCGCACCGAGGCAGCCAAGTTGCAAGACAAGACCGGATTGGTCGCCAGCGGCTTGCTTGGTGGTGAAGGTATCACCGGTGTAGCCATCGCTATTCTTTCTATGCTGAAGTAGGTATACTGGAAAAAAAATGGAACAAAAAAAATACTATTCCACGCTCGCTCTATGGGCTGGATGCAGAAGCTATTACAGAGGTCCTTTCTCTACCCAGGGCCTTCTATGGAAAACAGATTTATCAGTGGCTCGTGAAGGGCGTAACCTCCTTCGATGAGATGACAAACCTCCCCAAATTTGAGCGCCTACGGCTCAAGGAAGTCATGGAGAGCGCAATCTCCTCAACTGTAGAGACTAGTGAAACCGATGAGAGTGGTGCTACAAAAATGGGTATCCGTCTCCATGATGGAAGAGTTGTCGAGTGTGTATTGCTTATAGACAAACGAGGTCGCCATACTGCCTGTCTCTCCAGCCAGGTTGGGTGCGCGATGGGATGCACGTTTTGTGGTACCGGTACCATGGGCTTGCTCAGGAACCTGAGTGCTGACGAGATCATTGAGCAATATATTCACCTCCTTGCCGTAAGTGACCAACCCATCACTCATATCGTCTACATGGGAATGGGTGAACCATTGGCAAATATTGCTCCGGTAATCCAATCGATTCACTATTTTCATGAGAAAGAGAGCTTCAACATCAGTCTCAGGAGAATAACCATCTCCACCTGTGGAGTGGTTCCTGGTATCTTGAGACTGGCAGAGCTGAGACTCCCTGTGAGACTTGCTGTCTCATTGGTAAGCGCCGACAACCGACTCCGCTCGCAGATCATGCCGGTAAATGAGAAATGGGACATCATGGCACTGAAAAAAGCCTTGATGGTGTACCAGCATGTTGGGGGAAAACGATTCACGATTGAATACTGCTTGTTGCACGATGTGAACACCAATGAGTTCAGTGCCAAGAAACTTGCTACCTATGTAGCAGGCTTGAACGTAGTGGTCAATCTCATTCCCTGGAACCCAGCTGAGGGACTTCCCTATAAGACACCTAGTGAAGACGAGATTGATGATTTCTGCCGAGAACTTGACCGCTACCGTGTCACCTACACAAGACGTCGCTCGAGAGGCAGAGAGATCAACGGAGCCTGTGGTCAGCTAGCGGTGCCCATCAATAAAGGTCTCGACTATGAGTTGATGATCGATGATGAGGATGACGAATAGTTAACCCAATGCTGAAAGCGATAAGAAGCCCTGCAATACAGCAGGGCTTCACTTATATGCAACCAATTTTTTATAAAAAAAAGAGGCATTACTGCAGAACAGCCTTGATCCTTCTCACTCCTGCCGAGGAGGATTGTTCCTTGAGAATCTTGAAGTGACCCATTACCCCGGTATTCTCTACATGGGGACCTCCACAGACTTCCTTGGAAAAAATCTCCAACTGAATACACCTTAACCTGCTCACCATATTTGCTGTCAAAGAATGCAATGGCACCTTGTGCTTTTGCTTCCTCAACAGTCATAGTCTCACAGGTTACCGGCAAATTGCGCTTGATCTGCTCATTGACCATATCCTCGACCTGTTGGATTTCTTCCTTGGTCATGGAAGATGGATGTGTGAAGTCGAAGCGAAGTCGCTCGGTAGTGATGTTAGAGCCCTTCTGACCGACATGCTCGCCGAGCACCGTTCTCAAAGCCTTATGCAGCAGGTGGGTTGCAGTGTGTAGTGCAGTGGTCTTTTCACTATGGTCGGCAAGGCCTCCCTTGAACTGCTTATCTGCACCACTTCGACTGATTTCCTGATGCTTCTCGAATGCAGCATTGAAACCTGCCTCATCAACGGTGAAGCCATGCTCCGCTGCCAATTCCTTGGTAAGCTCAATGGGATACCCGTAGGTATCATAGAGCTTGAAGGCGGTTCTTCCGCTGATCTCCCGGTTCTTGCCCTTAAGCAGGTTGGGAAGCATTTTTTCAAATTCTCGCTCCCCTTTTGCCAAGGTTTCGGAGAATTTAGCCTCTTCCTGAGCCAGCTCTTTCAGGATGAAATCCTTGTTCTCCAGAATCTCAGGATAGGGTTTCTTATAGAGTTCCAGCACGATAAGTGCAAGCTCTCCTAGGAAGGATCCCTCAATACCCAGCTTATGAGCATGACGGACTGCTCGCCTAATCAGACGACGCAGGATGTAACCTTGCCCCACGTTGGAGGGTGCTACCCCTCTTTGGTCACCAAGGATGAATACGCTGGTGCGAATATGGTCTGCAACGATACGTACTGAGGTATCCGTTTCCTCGTCACTTCCATAATGCTTTCCAGAAAGCTTCTCAATTCCTGCAATGATTGGGGTAAACACCTCTGTCTCATAGACAGATTTCTTTCCCTGAAGGATAGCGATGGTACGTTCAATTCCCATACCGGTGTCGACGCACTTTCTCTCCATCTCGCTATAGGTACCGTCGCTGTTCTTCTTGTACCCCATGAAGACATCATTCCAGATCTCGAAGTATTTTCCACAGGAACATCCAGGGCGGCAATCAGGCCACACTCAGCTCTTCCGGTGTCGATGAACATTTCGCTGTCGGGACCACAGGGACCGGTTTCTCCGGCTGGCCCCCACCAGTTATCCTCTCTTCCGAGATAGTAGATTCGTTCTCTTGGAATTCCATACCCTTCCCAAGCAGAAGCAGCCACTTCATCACGAGGGACCTCATCATCCCCTGCAAAAACGGTTACTGATAGGAGGGATGCATCAATGCCAAGCACTTCGGTCAAGAACTCATAACTGAACGCAATAGCTTCTTTCTTGAAGTAATCTCCCAGGGACCAGTTGCCGAGCATCTCAAAAAAGGTGAGATGGTGTGGGTCCCCTACTGCTTCGATATCTCCGGTTCGGATACACTTCTGGTAGTCGGTAAGACGCGTGCCTGCGGGGTGTTCACTTCCCATGATATAGGGTACCAATGGGTGCATACCGGCGGTGGTAAACAGGACCGTTGGGTCGTTCTCGGGGATCAAGGAAGCACCACTGATCTGGATGTGATCCTTGGATACAAAGAAATCGATGAATTTTTGCCGTAATTCGTTGGCGGTGAGCTGGTTTTTCATAATAGTTGATAGTAGTCTCCCCGACGTTTTCATGTCAAGGATGTTCAGCCCTCACTATGCGTGTAGAGTTTAATGAAAGCAGGAAAATAATTAGTTACTCTTCCAAAGCGAACAAATCAAGCTGTATTGCATTATCCTTAGGTCTTCCAACAGTTCGTTTTGTCTTCCATCGCCTTCTTCAGAATACGAGGAAGGTCTTCACTCTTCCTGATCACAAAGACACGGCTCTGGTTTGCAAACTTTCTGGGCCAAAGGATACTCCGGTTCTCAACACTGCTTTGGTAGATGAAAAGATATTTCTTCTGCTCCAAGGCAAAGGAAGCCTGTCGGACTGCCCCTCCACCATCTCGGTCCTCTACAACCACAGAGGCAAGACTCAAGGCACTCATCAGGCGATTACGAAGCAGGAAATGCCATTTCTGTGTGACGGTAGAAGGGGCAAAGCGACTGACGACCACTCCACGCTTGGCTATTTCAGCTTGCAGGTCTGTGTGCTCCTTTGGATAACACTGGGAAAGCGGGGTTCCGATAACGGCCATGGTAGGTGCACCAGAGGTTAGCGCTCCCTTGTGGGCCACCCCGTCGATTCCAAGGGCAAGTCCACTTGCAACCACATACCCGGCTTTAGCAAGTGCATGAGAAGTCTGTAAAGCCATCTTCTTTCCCTCCAGAGAGGGCGTTCTGGTACCTATGACAGAGACTGAAGGATCCTTCAACAGGGATACATTTCCTTGCACATAGAGAAATCGCGGTGGGTAGGCAAAATTATTTACTTGTGAGGGCCAGAAGGGGCTGTGTTCATCGATGACCAATACACTATCATCCATCTCCTCAAAGAAAGGACGGCAGTAATAATAGGCTTCACTGATTTTACTGTCTTCCGTTTTCAACAAGGAAGCATACTCGCCAATGTGCAGAGGAAGAGGCTCGGTCACATCAAAGCGAGAGGAAGCCAATAAAAAAAGGCTTCCCCTGCTTTTGATTCTGCTCCACCGGAAGCGAGGACGAGTGTTTCATAATGCAGGGCTTTGCTAGCTATTGCATCCATGCCTTGACTCTACACTGTTGTCCGTTT
>JDSF01000078.1_pt1 | contig 80042 bp, 85 predicted proteins | sample 199441 | NCBI WGS metagenome assembly JDSF01 (sample SAMN02592751, study PRJNA231836) | bioreactor metagenome | isolation source: continuous culture bioreactor denitrification-DNRA | place: Germany: Bremen
CTTGAGCATAAGTTTTTAGGATGATTCGAATCGTTATTTGAACAATAGGGCCCAATGAATTGGAGATTTGAACATTTCAAATTAACCGACCGTTGGGCCGTTTTAGTGAAGATGATATTTCCATGAAATGAATTAAGATAAGTGATTTACTAATCAATGTACCAAAAATGAAAAAAAATAGTATAATAGTTACTTGAAGCCACATTGCATTGCTTATAGAATATTTCAATGCATGAGATTTTTTCGCTTAGAAGGAGAAGGGAGCGATGCAATGGAAGTAATAAAAATTGATGAACACCTATTAACATCGAATACAAGAATAGTTTTTGATACAAATATTCTACTGAATTTTTATCAAATTGACCAACATAATATTAAGTATCTAGAGTATTATCTTAAGCATATATTGCCTTATGTGTGGGTTCCTTACCAGGTTCATGAAGAGTACTATAAAAAACGCGGAAACAAGTTAGCACAGATAAGAGGCGCACTAGAGAAGGTGGTAAAACACAATGAGCTGTTACGTGAAAAAACAATGTCTTTTTACAAAGGATATGAGGATATAAACATAGATGTGATAAAGAGAATTAAAAGACATTCCTACAAGAGACTTTATGAAATGGTTCAATTTGCAGATGCTGAGTATCGTAATATAAAGTATGTAATGAATAACTATGGAAAGATGCATAATAAACCAATGGACTGTTTCCATGAGGTATATAAGAAAACTATATTCGAAAATGTGGGTGTTCCTTATGATAATATTACATTGAAGTCATTAAAGGCAGAAGGTGCCAGAAGATATGATGAGAAGATACCACCTGGTTACGAAGACTTGAGAGTTGAAGCTAGTGATACGGAGACTGACTATGGTGACTACATAATGTGGCGCCAAATATTGGATATGGCGAGTGAGGATGAAGTTGATGTAGTGTTTGTGACAGGTGAAAAAAAAGAAGATTGGAGAGTAAAAGGTGAATTTTGCAGACCAGAGCTAATCTTAGAATTTAGAAGAGAGACTGGACATAGTTTCAAGATGTTAACACTCAATGAGTTGATATCAGCTACCACCACCGTAACTAACATTATAGATTTTATACATGAAGCAAAAACAAAATTTAATGATCATTATGCAATCCTTACTGATTATGGTAAGTCATTTGCTAAGATAGATGTTCTAGATATTATCGACTCAAAGAAACGATATGAAAGAGAGTACAAAGTCGGTAGTCAAAAAAAGGAATATGAATTTCTTGAAATGATTAGAGACCTTTATCAAAGAGCATGTAGTGGTATTTATACAGGTGCTATACAGCCTTATAGATTTGCATTGTCAATGGATATATTAGTAAGTGCTGGAAGTCTACTGGAAGTTATGGGCAAGTTCATAGTCATAGAGATTGATGGTACGTTAGATGTTACCTTTGAACAGATTACAAAACGCAACTCACATGAGAATACATGGAAGCAAGTAAATCAGAGTAAACATGACGAATTTGTTCCTTTAGAAAGTGCAATGATACATTTTTTTTGACCTCTTAGATTCAATGTTTTCACTTGGATATAAGGATGAAGCGACTTTAGATAGCTACAAAAATGAGATGAAGGCATGTTTGTCTGACTATAGTAACCTTGAAGGGTATGAGGAAGTTATGATTGGATATTATGACTACATATAGAGACTTATAGAGAATATAATACTGCCTATCAGCCATGTCAATCTTTATAAAGGGCTGCCCTTATACTCATATGGGGATGGGGAAAAGATTAAGATGGGCAATCTTGGTCAATCAACTTGAACAAATAAAAGTTTTTAGCTTAGTCTAATTGTAATATATTAGTACTAAAGTATAGAGCACTTTATACTTAATGACATCCATGCTTGAGCAAGCTCAAATGTAGTATGTGAAACTGAACACATGCACTAAAGGGCCCTTTTACGAGATAGTTAAATGTTGCATCGCCAATACTAATTTAGATTAATAGTTGTAGTAAGGTTAGTAGTACTTTACTATATCCCCATTAATTCATGGTTTTAAAGATAAAAGGTATTTTCATGTGTTGACAGTCTACGAATTGTAGACTAAACTGAATAGTGGTGATGATATGTTTAAAGATAATCTAAGAAAATACAGACAAGAACTAAATATGACACAAGAGGAACTGGGTTTATTGGTTGGACTGAATAAGAAAACAATTTCAGCTTATGAGCTGGGTTCTAGAGCCCCTAATTTATCAATTCTAAGTGAACTCAAGACAGTTCTTAATGATAAAAGTGATGGGTTAATTGACTATAATAAGTTGCTGAAAGGGGAATGATATGACTTTGCTCAAAAAATTATTTATAGTTTTGTTTGCTGTTATTATTGTTCCAACTATAGTACTTATGACGGTCAACTATAACCAGACCAAAACATTTATAGAAGATGAGTCCAAGCTTAGCAATCATCAAATAGTTAAGCAGGCAAAAGTGGCCACAGATTCAATTATTAGTCAAACTGAGAGAATATCTAATCAGATTGCGGTTGCAAGCACAACCCAACAATTTATGTATGATGAATTAGATACAAGTGATTACGGTGATTATAAGATTCTAGATGACATCTATGATATCATGTTGAATTTTAAGGCTAGTACCCAATATATTGATGAGATTGCGGTCTATAAGATGTCTAGCGATTTATTGATATCCACCAATGAGACTCAGCAGCCAGCCATTAGTATCAAAACAGAGGAGTATATGTATAAATTATCCAATGAGACACCGATGAAGATGTGGATTGAGCCTAATTCAACTGGTGTATATTGGGAGCAATCGGGTGAATTCCAGTTTGTCAGATTCCTCTACCAAAACATGGATGAATTAGTTGGTTTTGTTGTAATTAGTCTTAAGAATAATGACTTTGACAGGCTTATAAATGAGATGTATATCAAAGATGATGGTATGCTATTTATTGCAGACCAAACCGGTAAATTAATTCTTAGTTCTAAATCAGAGTATAGGAACATTATTGATCTTAGTCTCGATTATAATTGGTTTAACCATGATGAGAACTATAAGGAAGTTATTCTAGATAAGCAGAAATACTTTTTATCCCTTGTCACTTCAGACTACAATAACTGGAAATATATAAGTATTACTGATAAAGCTGAGGTTGAAGCCAAACTTAATATCATTAGGATGAATACCATTATCCTATTGGTACTTTTTCTCTTTGTTTCCATATTGCTTTCATTTGCTGTGTCTAAAGGTATCTATAACCCAATTGAATTTATTAAGACATCTCTTGAAGGTGGTGAAAAGAAGAAATTACGTAACAATTTCTTATTGGGCAAGAATGAATTCTTGACAATTAATAACGAAATCACCACTTTGCTTGATGAGCTTCGGGCTAAGAAGTTAATGGAAGATGATTATGAAGATAGTCTCAAGAAGTTACACAAATACCATTTCTATCGCCTAATCAAGGGAGAATCAGTGGATGAGAATGATTTGGTTTATGCATCTGAGGATACTAATGACGTAAATAAGTATCATGTGATAATTATTGAGTTTATTAAGAAGCCAGAAGCTAGTATAGATGATTTAATGAAAAAAGAGCTGGATAAGATAAAGCCAATTGAGTATTTTTATGAATCAGATACCAGACTGGTTGTGCTGCGTAACACAGATGGTGATCATACGATGTCCCTTGAATTAGAAGAGTGTCTGAAGGCAGTAGGTAGTTATTCTATTGGAGATTTTGATGCCAATACGGTTATGGTTGTTGGTAAAGAGGTTTCATTTAATCAAATTAGATCTAGTTATGAACATTTATTAAAGGTACTTAAGTATTGTCTGATTACCAATACAAAAGGTATTGTCGAAGAAAATCAGTTTGCGCTTGCTTCTGACCATAAACGTTTGCCATATGACTACCAAACTTACCTAAACAACAGCTTGAGGTCCACATCTATTGAAGAGAGTAAGACCATCATATTAGAACTTGAGAAAGTGGTTAAAAGTGACTTTTACTATGCATCTAATTACTCTTTCTACTATAAAGATGTCCTTAACACAATTATTGGTTTCTTATATGAGATTCAATACATTAAGTCAGAAGATATGCAAGAGGTGACAGAAAGCTTCTCAGATTTTGACGAGCGCTTTACCTCCATTGATGATGCAACGGAATGGACCCTGAAGTTTATCACTAATATTTTTACCTTTATTGACAATGCATCCAATGAGAGTGAAAGCAATCTTATTGCCAGGTGCATCAAAATTATTGAAAGTGAATTTATAAATGATATCAGTCTTGGAGAAGTTGCAGATAGACTTGATATATCTATACCTTATTTATCAAAACAATTCAAAGAAGAGACAGGCATTAATTTTAAAGACTACGTTACGGGGTGTAAGATAGAAAAAAGCCAAGCAGTTACTACTTGGATCATCTAAAACAGTTGCAGAGGTAGCAGACTTGGTTGGTTATAACAGTAGTTTACAATTAGTTAGAATGTTTAAAAAAAATGGAAAATATTACACCTACAGAATATAGAAAACGTCACTAATTAAAAAATGATCCTTCTTTAAAAAAAGATATATAACTTAATGACAATTAATGCAAAAGCCCCAGAATTGGGGCTTTTTTTGATGTCTTTTTTTTGGACATCACAATCATGGGTTTAAAACAAGGCCAATTTATTCCAGCATAAAAAACGATTCTTTTCAAAGCCTAGTTCTGGTGGCACTATAAATGTGTGACCTGTACAGCCACAGTAAAAGATCAACCAACAGCAAAGTATAGCAAAAGGAGTTATCCCTATGAAAGAATCAACAGTTTCAAAAAAAATACGTTTATACAATAGCAGACCTACCAGATACACTTGTTGTAGAAGACCAGAACATTACAACAAAATTCTTGGTTAGTGAAAACCTTATGGCAAGTTTTATTGAAGTGCCAGCAGGCGCAACATTCCCTATCCATACACACGATGCAGAACAGATTATGATTCTACTTGAAGGCGAAGAACATCATGAAATAGATGGTGAGAAAATAATCATGAAGGCTGGAGACGTATGTGTTCACCCAGCGGGTGTCCCTCATGGTGGACATACTCCAACAGGTATTAAGGCCATTGATATCTTTTCACCTGCTAGAAAAAGTCATGTTGATTTGATGAAAGCTCAAGGGACCTACCCTGATGAGTTTGGAAATTACAAAGTTAAGAAATAAAACAACTACTCATATAAGATGTATTGGAGGAATAGAAATGAAATCAGTTATGAAGAGATTATTAGGATTATTAATAGTATGTTCAATGTTATTGGCACTTGTAGCTTGCGCAAAAGAAGAACCAGCAGCACCAAAAGCAACAACTAAAACAGAAACTAAGACAGAAGCTAAAGAAGAGACTAAAGAAGAGACTAAAACAGAAACAGAAGAAGTAGCAGAGCCAGTTGAAGCAATAGAAATCAAATTAGCTCACTACGCAGAAGCAGGCCATCCAGCAGATATTGCGGCAAACAACTTCTCTAAGAATGTTGAAGAGCGTACCGGTGGTGCAGTGAAAATCGTTGTATACCCAGCCAACGCACTTGGTAGCCCTGATGAGGTTCTTGAGCAAAATATCCTTGGAACAGTGGACATGAGTTTACCGACACAAGGTCACCTTAGTAAGTACTCACAAAAATTTGCAACGGTAATGTTACCATTTGCTTTTGATGATGCAGAACACTGTTACAAAGTACTTGATGGGCCATTCATGGACTGGGCATCACCAGACCTTGAAGCACAGAACTTAGTTTTCTTATCTAACTGGGATTGGGGCTTTAGAAATATTACCAACAACCAAAGACCAGTGAACACACCTGATGATGTTGCAGGCCTTAAGCTTAGAACACCACCAGAGGTTCAATTACAAGCAGCAATGGAAGCCCTTGGAGCTAATGTTACACAAATAGCATTCTCAGAGCTTATCATGTCACTAAAGCAAGGTGTTGTTGACGGACAAGAGAACCCACTATCTGTTATCTATTACAACAATTTATTTGAAGCACAGAATCACTTGGCTATGACTCAACATGTTTATAATTCAATGGTTAATGTAATGAGTAAAGACGTATGGGATACCTTAACAGCTGAACAACAAGCGATTATCAAAGAAGAAAGTGTTGCAGCAGGAAATGAGATGCGTCAGATGATGAATGATCAAGCATCTGAACTCATCACTAAACTTGAAGGTGAAGGAATGGCAGTAACTTATCCAGACAGAACACTTTTCCAAGAAATGATGCAGCCAGCTTATGATCGTATTGCTGAATATGCTGGAGAAGAGAACGTTGAGTACTTCCTAAAAATCTGTGCCCTTAACCGTGAGTAACAACTACCAGTAAATCATATTTGATATAACAAGGTGAGCTGTATTTATGGACTATGAATACAGCTCCTTTGTTTTTAGGAGGAACAATGGAAGCCTTAATAATATTTATTGTACTTGTTGGACTTATACTTCTTGGTGTCCCAATAGCAGTCAGCCTTGGTATTACATCCATAGGAGCCTTTATACTCCTTGGTGAATCACAGAACTTGCTGATGATGGCCCAAAGAATGTATTCTTCAACAACTGGATTTACCCTCTTGGCAATTCCTTTCTTTATACTTGCTGGGAACCTTATGAACACATCAGGCATTACCCATAAAATATTCAAATTCGCTGAATCTAGTGTAGGTCATGTATGGGGTGGCCTTGGACAAGTTAATATCATTGCCAGTGTTATTTTTTCAGGAATGTCAGGTGCAGCTGTAGCTGATGCTGCAGGTCTTGGAATGATTGAAATAAAGGCTATGACCGACAGTGGTTATGACAAGAAGTTCGCAGCAGCCATTACAGCGGCTTCATCAACAATAGGACCAGTTATACCACCGAGTATTCCTTTTGTTATTTATGGTGCTATGACAGGTGTCTCAGTTGGTAGCTTATTCCTTGCAGGATTCATACCAGGAATCTTGATGGCTGTCACCATGATTATAGCTGTTTCTATCATATCAAGAAAACGTAACTACCCTAGACAAGCAAAACAATCGGCAAAGATGCGCTGGCAAGCTTTTAGAGAAGCTTTCTTTCCCCTTATGACCCCAGTCATTATTATTGGTGGTATTTTGAGTGGTTGGTTCACAGCTACAGAGGCGGCCATCATTGCATGTATCTATGCATTGCTTCTTGACTTAATCGTCTACAGAGAATTGAGCCTTAAGTCTCTAAAAGACATACTTCTGAACACAGTGATTCATACAGTGAAGGTTATGTTTATTATTTCAGCAGCAGGCTTCTTTGGTTGGTTATTAACTTTTCTTAAGATTCCAGAGCAAATCATCATTAGTTTGACAGCTGTAAGTTCCAACAAATATATCCTTTTACTAATAATAATCATGATTCTTGTTGTTCTTGGAATGTTCCTTGAAGGTATTGCGGTGTTAATGATTACCATTCCGATTTTTATGCCAATCATATTACAACTGGGTGTAGACCCTATTCAGTTTGGCGTTATTATGATCCTAGCTTCAATGATTGGTCTCTTGTCACCACCAGTTGGTATGTGTCTCTACGCTGTTGCCAGTATAAGCGATGTCAAAGTTGGACCACTTAGTAAAGAAGTATTGCCCTACATGGTAGGTATCTTCGTTGTACTATTGTCTGTTGCATTTATACCGCAAATATCAACCATCATACCATCATTGTTCGGATAGGAGGGCTTATGACTATACTAAAAAAAATAGATAGTGGCATAGATAAGATTTTAGCAACTATGTGTGTTTTCTTCTTAGTACTATTGTTTATTCTACTGTCCTTTAATGTAATTTTCAGATTCATACCAGTCTATTCAATGGGATGGTTTGATGAAATTGTTGAATTATCATTTACCAACTTAAGTTTCTTTGGAGCAGCCTTCTTGTGGCGTAGAAGAGAACACTCAAGAATTGATTTTTTGAGTGAAAAATATGAAGGGTCCAAAATCGAGTTCCTTATTGAATTGGTCGTAGCAGTGATTGGCCTAGTCTTTGTATTTTTCATGGTGAAATACAGCTTAGTTCTTATTGGGAAAGCAACCGCTTGGTCGCCCATATTCAAGATTCCTAGAAAAATATTCTATGCTTCCATTCCTATTTCAGGCATCATCATGGGCATCTACGCAATTAGAGATATCTTGAACTACGGTAAGAAGCTACTTAGGCCATCTAGGTCCAAGAATCAAATGAAAAATATCGTAACAGACTGAAATGTACTATACAAATGACTATTAAAGTATGCAAGAATAGGAGACTATATGAAAGTATTAATAACAGGTGCCAGTACGGGTATTGGCGCAGCAACAGCAAAGATGATGGCAAAAGACAATGAGCTTTTCTTGGTTTATAACAGATCAGTTGATAGCGCAAAAGCTGTAGCATTAGAGGTGGAGAAATTAGGTGGTATAGCACATCTATTACAATGTGATGTCACAACTGAAGAAAACTGTATAGAGTTGATGAGGCAGGTATCTGAATTGACAGAATACCTTGATGTACTTGTAAACAATGCAGGTGGCTTGGTTAGAAGGGTTGAAGCACAGGATTTGACATGGGACTTCATGCAAGAAGTCTTTAATTTGAACACCTTCTCATTATTTAAGATTACAGGACTGGCGATTCCCTTACTTGAAAAAGGCACCAACCCTAATATAGTGAATATCGCATCAATCGTTATTAGACATGGTGCTCCTGGAGCCACAATGTATGCGGCATCAAAAGGTGCTGTTGATGTGTTTACTAGAGGTCTAGCTAGAGAATTGGCTCCTAATATTCGTGTTAACACAGTATCACCTGGTGTCATTGACACACCGTTTCATGTTAAAGTCTCATCTAAAGAACAGATGGAAGCATGGGCCAGCGCGAACCCTCTTGGTGTTAACGGTGTTGGTGACCATATAGGTCTTGCCATCCAGTTTTGTGTTGACAATACCTTCCTAAATGGAGAGAACGTTGATGTCAATGGTGGGGCTTGGATACGTTAACATTGCAGAAGTTAGGACTATGACTTATGATAGAGTATAATGGTATCAGCTACTAGAGAATACCTTATCAGTTATCTTGGAGGGGCGTCATGAAAATGAAATTGTTTGTACTGAGTTCGATGATTATGCTGACATCACTACTGCTATACGGCTGTAGTAACAATGAGCCTGAGCAAGCAGAATCAGAGCAGGTTATATTGCGTTTAGGCCATTATGCTGCACTGAACCACCCTGCCAATGAAGCAGCCCTTCAGTTTGCAGAAAATGTTAAGGAAAGAACCAATAGCAAGGTCATTGTGGAGATATTTGGTGATGGTCAGCTTGGTACACCACCAGAGATGTTAGAACAAAACATCATTGGATCCATTGACATGAGTCTGCCAACACAAGGTGCTCTTGACAAGTATTCCAAGAAATATGCCACAGTTATGTTGCCATTTGTTTTTGATGACTATGACCATGCGCATAGAACACTTGATGGTGATTTCAATGACTGGGTCGAAGATGATTTGAGCAAACAGGGCTTAGTGCTTCTTGCCAATTGGGAATATGGCTTTAGAAATATTACTAATAATATAAGGCCTATTGTGAACCCAGATGATATGATTGGCTTAAGGCTTAGAACACCACCAGAGATGCAACTTCAGTTGGCCATGGAATCTCTTGGTTCAAATGTAACCAAGATTGCCTTTCCTGAGATTTATCTATCATTACAACAAGGCGTAGTAGATGGACAGGAGAACCCATTATCTATTATATATTACAATAAGCTCTATGAAGTTCAAGACTATCTGACAATGACCTATCACACCTATAACAGTATGGTCCATGTTGTGAGTGAGAAGACGTGGGAGAAATTAACAAAAGAGCAACAATTAATCATAAAGGAAGAAAGTATTAAAGCGGCTAATCTGATGCGTGAAAGGATTCAGGAGGATGAAGCTGAGATTCTAGAGATTCTAGCAGGTAAAGGTATGATGATTACATACCCAGATAGAGAAGTTTTTAAGCAGAAAATGCAATACGCCTATGATGCTATTGCCACATATGCAGGTGAAGAGAATGTGGCATACTTTCTTCAACTTATTGAAGAGGCGAGGTAACTTTTACAATGGACATAATTGTTTTCCAATTAAGCAAGCTTGTGATTCTGGTTCTAGTTGGCGTATTCGTCAAAAAACTCAGAATCATTCCTGAGGAAGGCACTGCTGTGCTCTCCAAGCTATTGATTTATGTGACACTACCAATTTTGACATTTTTTTTCAATTACCAGCTACAGGCTGCCAAGTAATATTTTATCCGATGGCTTGTACATTATCATATTTGCTATTATAATACATTTGGTCAGCTTATTTGCTGGCAGACATTTTGCTAAGAAATACCAACTAAAGGATGTAAGAGCTAACGTCTATGCCGCTCAACTGATGATAGGCAATACAGTGTTTTTTGGCCTTTCCTTTGATGACGGCCTTTTATAGTGAGACAGGCTTAATCTATGCCATTGTCTATTACTTAATAAGCTTGTCATTTATATGGACCCTTGGTGTTTATCTCTTTAATAAACACCAGATTAAGAATATTAAACAAGTCTTTGGTTCACTGGTGAATCCTTGTACCATTGCATTTGTCCTTGGTATCCTAGCTCTAATTCTGAGAATTGATAAGGCTATTGAAAACATTGGCTGGTTTGGGACGACCTACAATTATCTCTATGAAACCCTATACCCACTTGGAAGCTCAACGATGAGTATTTCAATGGTATTTATTGGCTTAATAATTGGCCAAATGAAGCTTGGAGATATTCTTAGAATCTTCTCATCCAAACAGATGCTGACCCTAGTTGGTATTAAGATGGTTGTCATTCCACTTGTGATAGGTGGGCTTGTCTATGTGACCAAATCCTTGGCAAGCAGCATCGCTGTGGGGGGTAGTCTTAATTGAGACATTGATGCCAGCCAGTACAATTACCGTGGCAATCGCCAGGGAAAATGGCTCTGACTATCAATACGCAATGGAGATTGCAATTGCAACAACAGTTATATCAGTCCTATCGATACCATTGATGCTTGGTTTGTTTGAACTGATTATAAAATAATAAAATTGATGACAAGTCAAAGAGAAAGAGGTAAAAATATGGTACTTGACCACTTCAAGAACATTCATTTGTACAAAACCATGTACCCAAGATTAAGTGTTGCTATTGACTATATGCAGGCGACTGATTTAAGTGAGATGCCAGTAGGGCGCTATGAGATAGCAGGCGATGAAGTTTTTATTATGATTCAGGCGTATGAGCCAAAGGCAAAGGAAGACTGTAAGCTTGAATCACATAAGAATTACATTGATATCCAGTATGTCATTGAATGGTCAGAAAGTATTGGTTATCGTTATAAGAATGACCTTAAGATATTGGAAGCCTACAATCCAGAAAAAGATGTTGTTTTCTATGATGAGGAATGTGATATGACAACTGTTGGGGAGAGGATGTTCGCAATATTTTTCCCTTTTGATGCCCATATGCCAGGTGTGGCAATTAATTCTTCTGACAAGGTTAAAAAAAGCTGTCATCAAGATCAAAGTATAATGGTAAAGTTAATCAGAGCGCAGAAATGCGCTCTTTTCTTATGTTTTATTCTCATGCGTGTGTCAAATCATAGGATTTTACCAGTGGCTAGTATTTTCATCCTATCATAGTTGGTGATAATGGATTATATTTATATTAGACTAAGGAAGTTACCGATTATATATCGATGTTTATGGGAGGACTATCTATGATTTACGATAATATTGATTTTCATAATGTAGAGGCTTTGACGCAAGTTGATGGACAAGCAGGACTGAGGATTCAGAGAGTGCCTGAAGAAGTTCGTGAGAAGATGAGTGAAAATGGACAAGAGATGTTGTTATCTCCAATAGCCAATGTGGAACTGCGGTTTGTGGTTGAGTCTGATGACATTGAGATACGTTTGTCCAAAGTAGGTGATGAATCTCTAAAAATGTTTGTTTTTTGGGGAGATTTTCAGGAAGCGGATTTTCATGAAATCACTAGTGATGTTCAATCATTCAAATTGTCCATCAATGAAAGACTAAAGCAGCTTAAGGAAAAATATTATGGTCAATCAAATTACCATCCAAGAATGATCAGGCTTATGTTTGGTGGTAGTCCCAATGTACAACTCTATTATCATGGCATTGGACCTGGTAACCATAGATTGCCAGAAGTTAAGGAGAGCCCATCCAAGACTTTGCTAAGTTATGGTACCTCAATTACTCATGGTGTTATTATATCTGGACCACACTTAAGTTACCCTTCTATGACGGCAAGGAAATTGGGTATGGATTTGCTTAATTTTGGTATGTCGGGAACGGCATACTGCGAACCGGAAATGGCCGATTATATAGCGAGTAGAGATGACTGGGATATAGCGACATTGGCACTATCTGTTAATATGTTTAACGAGATGTTTACACTTGAGCAGTTCAAAGAGCGCATTGAGTATATGGTTAACACAGTGGCAAAAAACTAGGCCAAGCAAACCTATTTACTGCATAACTTTGTACCCGTTTTTTGATGATATTGAAGTCTATATAGAAGATCCAACTAGAGGATCAGAACAGTACCGACAAGCCTTAAGGGATGTGGTTAATAATTGCCCTTATACTAATGTTCATCTGATTGAAGGACAAGATATTTTGAAAGAGATTTCCCTACTTGCACCGGATATGATACATCCAAATGATCTCGGAATGGTTCAGATGGCGGAGAACTTGTCATCTAAGATAAAGGAAAACTTGAGCTTAAAAGGAGAAAAACATGGTATATGACAATATTGATTTTCATAATGTAGAGGCTTTGACACAAGTTGATGGACAAGAAGGACTGAGGATTCAAAGAGTGCCTGAAGAAGTTCGTGAGAAGATGAGCGAAAATGGACAGACAATGCTCTTGTCTCCTGTTGCCAATGTGGAGATTAGATTCATCTTAGAAAGTGATGAAGTGGAAATCAGCCTATCTAAAGATGGAGACGGGCCACTTAGAATGTATGTTTTCTGGGGAGATTTTCAAGAGAGAGAGTTTTATGAAATCAGCAATGAAATCTCGACTTTCAAGCTGACCATTAGCGATTTACTAAAACAACTTGATTCAAAATACTATGGACAATCCAGCTACCATCCAGAATGGTGAGGCTAATGTTTTGTGGTTATCCAGATGTCCCATTGTATTTTCATGGTATAAAAGAAGGTAAATATAGATTGCCAGAAATTGGTACTAGCCCAAGGAAACAACTGTTATGTTATGGTACTTCTATTACCCATGGAGCTAAGTTGTCTGGACCTCATTTAACCTATCCTTATATGACAGCTAAGAGATTGGGTATGGACCTTATCAATCTTGGTATGGCTGGGACAGCGCTTTGTGAACCAGAAATGGCTGATTACATTGCAAATAGAAGTGACTGGGATATTGCGACATTGGCAATGTCAGTTAATATGTATGCTCAGAAATTTCCTTGTGATGAGTTCAGAGAAAGAATTCACTACATGGTTAATACAATAGCCAAGGCCAATTCTGACAAGCCAATATTTTGTATCACCTTGTACCCGTTTTCTGATGATGTTGGTGTTTTTACCGAATGGTCCACTAGGACAGCCAAAGATTATCGCAAAGCTTTAAGAGATGTGGTTAAGGATTGTCCGTATGAAAATGTTCATCTTCTTGAAGGGACTGAGATACTTAAGGATTTCACCCTCTTAGCACCTGACCTAATACATCCAAATGATCTAGGTATGATGCAAATGGCTGAGAATCTATCGATGAAGATAAAAGGGTATTTGTAAAAAAGGACTTTACAGACAATTGAATACATTGTATACTGTATGCAAATGAATAGTTTTTGTGTGTATCAGGGGTGCCGAATGGCTGAGAGACGAATGTCGACCCTAAGAACCTGTTGGTTAGGACCAGCGTAGGGAGATGCCTATACAGTACAATGTACTTGTATCGATATTATGTCTATGTTGGGATCAAAGCGAGCTTTGATCCCTTTTTAATGCTCAAATAAGGATTTGTCCTTATAGGGCTAAACAGTTTCTAAACACACTCTATGTGTGTTTTTTTGTTGGAAAAATAAAATTCAGAGAGGTAAAATAGAATGGTAGTAGTCAATGGTAAAGATTTTGACTTTGCAGGGAAAAGTGTATCACTAATGCTTTCGACACTGGATGTGGATTGTCAAAAGGTAGTGGTTGAATTGAACCAGAATATTCTAGGTCAAGATGTGTATGACAATTATATTTTATGTGATGGAGATACTGTAGAGGTTGTGCGATTTGTTGGAGGTGGCTGATGAAGCTCATAATTAATGGAAGACTAACAGATACCAAAGAATTGATAAGCAGTGATTTTGATATTAGTAAGAGTAAGTTGACACTTGAACCTATAGTCCAAGCATATGAGGAGAAAAAGGGTCTAAACTATGACGTGTTACTAGTTAATGGCTTCATAGCAAGCAAAGAGACAGACCTATCAGATATGGATGAAGTCATCTTAATCAAAAGAGGTGTTATGCCTGAGGAATCTGAAATGGAAGCCTTAATGTGTGGCAGACATACGCCTAAGGTTCATGAGAAATTAAAAGCATCAACAGTGGCCATATGTGGTCTTGGCGGACTTGGGTCAAATATTGCAACAGCACTGGCAAGGATTGGTGTAGGTAGACTGATTCTAATCGACTTTGATGTGGTTGAGCCATCTAACCTTAACAGACAGTCCTATGAAATTGCTGATATAGGTAAACTCAAATGTGAGGCGCTCACCAAAGGACTTGAGAGAATCAATCCATACAACACATACGTTCCGATTAATAGGAAAATTGAGAAGACAGATGTGGATACATTATTTGAAGGTGTGGATGTTGTAGTTGAGGCATTCGATAATCCATTCTACAAGGCAATGCTTGTCAACGAAGTCCTTCAAAAGACCGATAGGCCAATTGTTGGGGCATCAGGCATGGCAGGTTTATACAACCCAAACACGATTGAAACCAAGCGCGTAATGAACAGATTGTTTTTGATTGGCGATGGCGTTCATGAAGCCAAACCGATGGAGGGTTTGATGGCGCCGAGAGTTATTATTGCTGCAGGGCATCAGGCAACCATGGTTTGTCAGATACTATTAGATGAAATTGACCTAGGTGAGTCAGAGTGATTTAGGACAATTCTAGAATAATAAAGTATAGAGAAGCAAATATAAACGATGCAAGGCTTAAGGGAGGAAGAAGAATGTTTAGACTTAAAAACAATGCGTACACTTCTAGGCTGATTATTGGCAGCGGCAAATTTTCATCCAATGCACTAATGCCAGAAGTGATTGAAGCCAGCGGTGCCCAGATAGTGACATTGGCACTTAGAAGAGTAGATATGGAAGGACGAGATGAGGATATCTTAAAGTACATCCCAGAAGAGATATCAGTACTTCCAAATACATCAGGGGCAAGAAATGCTGAGGAAGCAATAAGGATTGCTAGACTATCAAGGGCTATGGGGTGTGGCGATCTAATTAAGATTGAAGTTATTAATGATACCAAATACTTGATGCCTGACAATGAAGAGACGATTAAAGCAACAGAAGTGTTAGCGAAAGAAGGCTTTATCGTACTTCCTTATATGAACCCTGATCTAATTGCGGCTAGAAAAATGGTTGATGCTGGTGCAGCAGCTGTGATGCCGCTAGGTGCACCAATCGGTTCTAACCGAGGTTTTCAGACAAAAGAAATTGTTCGTTTGATGGTTGAAGAGATTGATGTTCCGATTATTGTGGACGCTGGTATTGGTAAACCATCTGATGCATGTGAAGCTATGGAAATGGGCATCGATGCGGTGATGGTTAACACAGCCATTGCATCCTCACCAGATCCTACAGCCATGGCCAAGGCCTTTAGACAAGCTGTTGAAGCTGGAAGAACTGCCTATGAAGCCAAACTTGGTCGTGTTCTAAATGAGGCCAGTGCTTCATCCCCTTTAACAGGATTCTTGGGTGCATAGTATGTTATATGACTATATAAAAGAAATGGATATGGGTGTCCTTGATTCCAATCGAAGTGTGGATGATGCCACATTTGACAGCCTTATGTCTAAAGACATATTGAATATAGGTGACTTACCACTCTTGTTATCAAAGGTAAGCGATGTCCAACTAGAAAAGATGGCCATACGTGCTAATAGGGAAAGCATTCATAATTTTGGCCGTACAGTCCAGTTATTTACGCCACTTTATCTTGGTAATTACTGTGAAAATAAATGCATCTATTGTGCCTTTAATCAAGACTACAAAGTTAAGCGAAAGAAACTGAACCTCGATCAAGTCCATGATGAATGTCAGTCTGTTCTAGAGACAGACTTGGATGAAATATTACTTTTGACAGGGGAATCAAGAAAATTAACAGGGGTTGACTATATCAAGTCTTGTTGTGAAGTGGCAGCCAATTATTTTAATTCAGTAGGTATAGAGATTTACCCACTAGAAGTTGATGAGTACAAGGCACTAATTGATGTTGGTGTCAGCAGCTTGACGATTTATCAAGAGACCTACAATGAAGAACGTTATGATGCCCTTCATGTGGCTGGACCTAAGAAGGATTATAGGTATCGATTGGATGCACCAGAGAGAGGTGCCAAAGCTGGGATGAACAAGATTCAGATAGGTGCTCTTCTTGGACTGGCGGATCCATTTGAAGACGCATACAAAACAGCAGGCCATATGACTTACCTAATGAAGCATTATCCAGAAGTTGAGTGGGGTTTATCACTACCGAGACTTAAAGACATTGAGAACGGTAATTTCATTGGTGACAATGTTGAGGATAGGCTTTTTGTCCAAATACTATTAGCCTTAAGACTCATATTCCCTAAAGTATCTTTTAGTGTTTCAACACGAGAAGAAAGTCAATTTAGAGAAAAGCTCATTCCTCTTGGTGTCAACAAATTATCGGCGGGTGTTTCTACTTCAGTAGGAAGGCAAAGCGGTGATGAAGATGAGACCAAGCAATTTGAAATCAGCGATGAGAGTTCTGTTGAAGAAGTAAAAGATATGGTTTCTGAGCTCGGCTATCAAGTTGTCTTTAGAAATTGGGTGACAGTATGAGAAAAATAGAACGCATCATTGATGTGAATCAAAATAGGTCTGTTGAAGGTTTAAGAGTCTTGAGGAATATTGTCGTTTTATCAAAGAAGACAAAACCCTTGCCAGTCAAATCAGAGGCCTTCGGCACAAAATAAGGAAAAAGCTTGGCCAACGCTGGACGATTCATAGGGATAGTGATGGAGATATTGGTAAAGCCATATCAAAAGCATCTACGCTGGACTCAAAAAAGTCCTTGTTACAAATACTAAGAGCTAATGGCAGTCGAGTTGCTGAGAGTCTAAGGGTTCTTGAGGAATATCTTAAGCTTCTGAATTATTATGACTTAAGCAAAGAAATGGAAGGCATTCGTTTTGAATTTTACCAGATTGAAAAAACAATGATGACATCTTATTATGTTACAGGCTTATACGCCCTTACGGCAGATGGTAGTATTGAAGAGATTCTAAATCAGGTTGAATTGTTTATCAAACATGGCGTCAAGTGGGTTCAGTTTAGAGATAAGAATCGGGACAAAGACGCGATTAGAGATATTGCAAATCGTATCGTCGCTCTTGCAGAAGGTACAGATACTAAGATAATCATTAATGATTATCCAGATATCGCTATGGAAGTTGGTGCTCATGGGGTTCATGTTGGACAGGACGATTTAAATGTTGAAGCGGTCAAGAAACAATATCCAGAATTGTTGATTGGGGTATCCACCCATAACAAGGACCAATTCGATGAAGCAGTGACTCATAGCCCAGACTACATCGCCCTTGGACCTATCTTTGACACTAAAACCAAAGAGAATCCTGAACCATGTGAAGGGACATCCTTTGCCAAGTATGCTAGGAAATCAACGCAGATTCCATTGGTTGGTATTGGTGGCATAGATAAGACAAACATAAAAGAGGTCATTGATATTGGCATTGATTCTGTAGCTATGATTGCTAGTATTAAGGAAGAAGCTTCTTTGAAGGAAATATTATCCATGTTATAAACGCAACAATAACGATATGAAACTTGTTAACATAGAAATTTAGTAATGGAAATGATAGGAGAAAAACATGTACACTACACAAATAGACGCAGCAAGAAAAGGCATAATAACAGAGCAAATGAAGGTGGTAGCAAAGAAAGAGCAAGTTGACGTTGAATGGCTACGTGAAAAGGTATCAAAAGGTCTTGTTGCTATCCCAGCCAACAAGAAACATGACAGTCTATCAGCAGAAGGTGTTGGAGATGGACTAAAGACAAAAATCAATGTAAACCTTGGAATCTCAAAAGATGAGAATTCCATTGATACTGAAATGGAAAAGGTACATGAAGCTTTAAAAATGGGTGTTCATGGTATCATGGACTTAAGCTCATATGGTAAAACAGAAGCTTTTAGAACACGCCTAGTTAATGAGTCATCAGCTATGATTGGTACAGTACCAATGTATGACCTAATTGGATTCTATGACAAAGAGCTTCATGAGATTACTGTAGATGAATTCTTTGCATGTGTTGTGAAACATGGTGAGAACGGTGTTGACTTCTTAACAATTCATGCTGGTCTTAATAAAGAGACTGTTGAAGTCTACAAAAGAAACCCAAGACTCAACCATATCGTATCAAGAGGTGGATCACTTCTATATGCATGGATGGAATTAAACAATGCAGAGAACCCATTTTATGAGCATTATGACCGTCTTCTTGATATCTGTGAAGAATATGATATGACTCTGTCCCTTGGAGATGCAATGAGACCAGGTTCTATCAATGACTCAACAGACCCAAGTCAAATCAAAGAACTGATGACTCTTGGAGAACTAACTAAGAGAGCTTGGGCACGTAATGTTCAAGTGATGATAGAAGGACCAGGGCATATGGCGCTTAATGAGATTGAAGCAATATGATACTTGAGAAAAAATTATGTCATGGTGCACCATTCTACGTGCTTGGGCCTTTGGTGACAGATGTGGCTCCTGGTTATGACCATATTACTTCAGCAATCGGTGGCGCTATTGCAGCAACACATGGTGCCAACTTCTTATGTTATGTAACACCTGCTGAGCACCTTAGATTGCCTACAGTAGATGATATGAAAGAAGGGATTATTGCGACTAAGATTGCCGCCCATGCTGCAGACATTGCAACAGACAAAAAAGGTGCAAGAGAATGGGATTACAAGATGAGTGAAGCTAGACAGAATCTTGACTGGGCGAGAATGTTTGAGCTTGCTATGGATCCTGAGAAAGCTGCAAGGTATCGTCAAGAGTCAATGCCAACACATGATGATACTTGTACTATGTGTGGTAAAATGTGCTCAATGCGTAATATGAACCGTATCATGGAAGGTAAAGCACTAAGTATTTATGAGGACGAAATCGTCTAAAAGACATAGTACATTGTACAAATGTCTATGAGCCTATTGATTATTCATTGAAGCCGATGTATACTTCTTAGAGCGATGTCCATTTAGGGACATTTGTAATCGATAGCTTGAATTGAGGCACACCATGATAATAGGAATAACGGATCGAACTTTATACAAAAATGAAGCAGTCTATCTTGATAAGATAGACTGCTTTTTGTCTAGTGATATTGACTATTTGATTCTAAGGGATAAAGATATCAACATCATTGAGTATGAGCAAATGCTTGTTGGTGTTCTTGAGAGAAATTACCAATATAGGCATAAGTTAATAGTCCATACCCATTTGCCTTTGGCTCTAAAGCATGGCATTACTAAAGTGCACTTGCCTGAAAGTTATATATATAATACGGCATTTAATAGGCTTATAGATGATGACGAGGCACTAATAGATTCACTTAGATTTATGATACCTAACTTGAATCAGAAGCTTGTGTCAAAACTTGAGGTCAGTTATTCTCTTCATCCAAAAGAAGGATCCTTTGATGAGGAGACACAAATGGCTATAGAAAAAAGCAAAGTTTTTTCTGGTAAGTCCCGTTAAGATGACAACATGTAAACCTGATGTTATACCTTTAAATGAAGACTTGGTAAATCAGTTACATCAATTCTATTCTGAGAAAATGGTCCTTCTTGGTGGACTAGATATGGATAGCATAGAGTCGTATAAGTCCAAGGGATTTCATTCTTTTGCACTTCGTAGCGGTATTGAATCTTTTATATAATAAGAAGAGTTGACAAAATGAACGGTGCTCATATATAATATATGAGCACCGTTCATTTAAGTTGAGAAACTATTTCAGCTACATATAATTGTGAGTGGTAATTGATTCAGTCAAATAATAATAAGAAAAATAAGGTGTTTATGGAAGATAAAAGAATTAGACTATTAAGAGATGAAAGTATTAGCAAAGCAATTAACAAAATGTCCATTCCTGCCATTATTGGCTTATTGGTCATGGGTATTTATAATTTTGTTGACACCATGTTTGTGGCTTGGTTAGGTACTGCAGCTACAGGCGCCACTCAAGTCGTTATGCCAATAATGATGTTGGTGTCATCCTTTGGTCTTGCTTTTGGTATGGGTGGCGGCAGTTACATATCTAGGCTTCTTGGGAGCAATGAAAAAGAAAAGGCAAATCAAGTTGGAACAGTATCCTTGTACAGCTCCATATCTGTTGGGCTCATTTTTACAATTGTTGCACTGGTTTTCATTGAACCATTATTAAGCTTCTTTGGGGCATCTGGTTCTGTTATGACATTATCAAAGTCTTATGGAATATACATTTTACTCGGAAGTGTATTAACTATGGGTAATATGACAATGAATAATTTACTTAGAGCTGAAGGCAGTGCGAAATTATCGATGATAGGTATGTTCGTTGGCTCAGTCCTAAATATAGCCCTTGATCCGATTTTTATTTTTACCTTTGATTTAGGCATTAAGGGGGCGGCAATAGCAACCACATTATCCCAGGGTGTCACATTCATCATTCTTATAACCAGGTATTTGTCGCATCACACAGTTATTAGAATTAAACCAAAATATTTCATGCCATCTAAGGACATATTTTATGAGATGTTTAAAGTAGGTGTACCAACATTTTTTAGGCAACTTCTTTTTAGCATATCTCTTGGAATACTCAATCAAGGGGCAGTTCTACATGGTGGCCCCGATTTATTGGCGGCAGTTGGATTGGTGTTCAAAGTTGTAATGGTACCAATGTATGTCATATTTGGTATTGGACAAGGTTTTCAGCCAGTTGCGGGCTATAATTATGGTGCTAATAATAAAGAACGTGTGGTGTCTTCCCTTCGGTATACAATGTTTATCACAGTGGCATTTTCGGTCATAAGTTGTCTCATCCTAATTGTATTTGGTAGAGCCATTCTTAGTATATTTAGGCCAAGCAATCTTGTTATGGATTATGGATTAAGTGGTTTAAAGCTCTATGCATTTGGCATGATTCTTATGGCAGTCACAAATACCATTGGCGTCTTTTATCAAGCGCTAGGTAAAGGAAAAGAATCACTGATTTTGTCTATTTCCAGGCAGGGACTTATATTCATTCCGGTTATTTTACTATTACCTCAGGCATTTGGTACAATGGGTATTATCAGTGCTCAATTGGTTGCAGATATACTAACGCTAATAGTGACGTTGTTTATGTTCATGCCATTTCTATCAACATTTAAAAAAAAGGATTTAGTGACAGGGGTTGAGGTTTAGAATGAGAAAAAATGTAATCTCAAAAGAACGAGTTATTGAAAAAGCCATAGAGATTATTGAGTTTGAAGGCGTGGATGTTTGCTCGATGAGAAGAATTTCTCGTGAGCTTCAAGTAGCAGTAGGGACAATCTACAATTACTATGGCTCAAAAGATGACTTGCTGATTGAATTGTTTGAAGTGAGTTGGAAGAAAACAATTGATAGGATAAATGCAGTTACGGAGTCATATAAGCCTGATGAATTGGCTGTTATCAATCAGTTGGAAGCAATCTTTGCCATTATTATGGAAGATGTGAAACGTCGCAATGGCCTTGGGAAAAAGATATATTTTGCTAGAAATAGAGAAGATAAAGAAGGTAAAGGTGCGAAAGTCTATAATTTGAGAAGTGGCATTGAAGCATGTTTCAAGAAGATTCTAAGACATACTGCTTTATCTGAGGAAGGTATTGACAACTTATCAAAATGGATGTTCCTTATATTGTTTGATTCAATAGCAAATGGTCATAGCATAAAGACATCTGAAATAGAGATGCTAGAAGTATTGCTAGGTGATTAATGGCTTTTTAGTTTTCTTTTGTATATAATATTGTTATGGATAAAACGATGATTATTAGAAAAATGTCAAGTGAAGATGTATCACAGGTGGCTTTGATATTAGCAGAAGCTTTTGACAATAAATTGGTGTTTTTTAAAGAAATGGCCCATGAGTCAAAAAGCAGGGTTAATAGAAGAAGCCTATCTAAGCAACGAGAATCTTTGGCCTGTTCATGATGTAATGGTAGTTGATGGACAAGTGGTTGGTGTTATCAAGCTTAAATCAGGGCAAGATAAGCCTATTGAGGAATCGAGAGATATTTCTTATTGGAAAATCTTTAAAAAGTATGGATTCTTCAGAGTGCTTATGACGGGTGTGATTCTCATGTTCCTCGATAGCAAAGTATCAAAAAGTGAACTCTATGTTGATTATATTGCCGTAAGTAGTAAAGCGAGAGGAAAAGGATATGGTTCCAAACTTCTTGATTATGGAGAGGCTTTTGCAAGGCAGATGAATGGGATTGACAAGTATACTTTGCACGTTATCGAAATTAATAGCAAAGCAAGAGCCCTTTATGAAAGATATGGTTTTGTGGTGGTGTCCACGAGAAGAGGTGGCTTGATTGGTAGCCTTATGGGTATTAACAGATACCATCATATGGAGAAAGAATTGAACTGAGAGATGTATTACTTAACCTTTGGCTTAGGCCAAAGGTTTTATTATTTCACATACACTTCACACAAGGCTTGTACACTTGTATTAGATAGAGGACTAAGAACAAGACAAATCTGAAAAGAGGTGGCTGATGTGACAATGATTAAACAACTAGAGCTTATGATAGAAAATGAAAATGAAGCATTACAGGAATGGGTAATGGTATCAAATAACAATCAAATTCTTGATATCGACCTACATATGCGTTACCAAGATTTGGTAAGGCGCCATATGGATATGATGGATATGATTAGCAATATGTTAAGCAGTAAAGCAGCAATTGAACAGCAAAACTATAACTTGCTTAAGAGGAATAAAGAGCTTGTGAATATCTGTTCTTTTGATACCCTTACAGGGGTTCACTCTAGAAAATTCTTGCTTGAAGCTATAGGTATGGCTCTGAAAAACACTTTATCAAATAAGAGCGAGATGGTCATAGCAATTCTTGATATTGATAACTTCAAACATGTCAATGACACATATGGTCATCAATGTGGAGATATGGCACTTAAGCACATAGCCCAGTCTATAAATGACTCACTTCGTCCTGAAGACATGATTGGCCGATATGGTGGAGAAGAATTTATTATTGTGCTTCCAGATACAACTTTGGATATTGGTGTTGAAGTCATTGAACGTCTAAGAAATATGCTTGAGAATCTTAATCATTCTGTCATTAACGATGAATTAACCATATCTGCAAGTTTTGGGATGACTGCCTATAAAGGAGAGGGTGTGATGACTATCGATGATGTTATCTACGAAGCAGATATGGCCCTAGCAGACGCAAAAAAAAGCTGGCAAGAACAAAGTTAAGGTTAGCGAGGCAAATGAGTTGATTGCAGTCGGAAACTTCTAAATTAGTGGTATAATATGTGTAAGAATAATCTGAAGAGGTAAATGGATGAAGATACTGGTTATAGATGATGAAAAAAAATGTGAGAAGGATTCTTGGGGATTATTTAAAGAACGAGGGTTTTGAAGTGGTTGAAGGAAAAGATGGAGAAGAAGGTATTGATGTTCTAATCAAAAACACAGATGTTGATTTGATACTTCTAGACATTCGTATGCCCAATATGGATGGTTATGAAACCATTGGTCACCTAAAAGAAATATCCGATGCTCCAGTTATTTTTCTGACCGCACTTGATGAAAGTTTTGATGAAGTCAAAGGTTTAGAACTTGGTGCTGATGATTATATCACCAAGCCATTTTCTTATAATGTGCTCACAGCAAGGGTGAAATCTTGTCTGAGAAAGAACAAGAAATTTGACTTGAAAGTGGAGCAATACGGTGATTTAGTCATCGATTATACCAATAAAGTGGCAAAGGTTGGGTCTATAAACTGTGACCTTACATTGAAAGAATTTGAGCTTCTGGCTTATTTTATAAGCAATAAAAATATTAACCTTGATCGTGTAAAGCTCTTGGATAGAGTCTGGGGATATGATTATGTTGGAGACCCAAGAACTGTGGATACCCATGTCAAAACACTAAGGTCCAAATTGGCATCACATGGTGAAACAATCAAAACAGTGAGAGGGGTTGGCTATCGTATTGAAATTGCTTAAGTTCAAAACTATTAGGGGGAGAATACTCTTTGTATTTTCTATGACCTTTCTTTTGATGTTGTTATTATTGCTTAGCCTGAATAAAATATTCTTCTATGACTACTATATCAGTTCCAATAATTCCAATATGGAACATGCGGCCAAAGGCTTCATTCTTAACTACAATGGCAACAATTTAGATGAGGCTGGTTCTTTGCTAAAAAAAAAGGACTGGTGGAGCGTTTGAACTATTTGACAAGAATTCAAGACAGATGACCACTAACAAGGATGTACCTATAATGAGGCCAGAACATATTAGTGACTTTAGACAGTTGGTTGAATCAGCAGGCCCTTCCGGTCACTTTGAAATCAACGCTAATGTCAATAATCTTGGTTCAAGCAGTGATTCTTCAGTCACCCAAAGAATTATTTATGGTATTATTTTGCCTACAGGTGAAATGCTGGTTATTACCAAAGCGATGGGATTTGTTCAGGAAGCCAGTAACATGTTTTTTGCATTTATGATAAGGGCTTCTGCAGTGGTCTATGTGGTAGGTTTTATTTTGATATTCTTTATTTCGAGGCTACTCACCAAACCAGTTATAAAAATGAAAAAAAATACCACAAGAAAAAAAATGGCAGCCTTAGATTTTTCTGAGAAACTTGAAGTGAAATCAGAGGATGAAATTGGAGAACTGATGATGAGTGTCAACACATTAGCTGGAGAACTATCTAATGCTATGGAGGAGTTGAATGTGTCTAATGAACAGCTCAATGATTCCAATAAAATGCTTAATGAGTCAAATCATCAGTTAGCGTTTGAGCTGTCCAAGGAACGTAGTCTAGAGAAGATGAGACGTCGATTTGTTTCGGATGTTTCCCACGAGCTCAAAAACCCCTTAGCAATGATTCTGGGCTACGCCGATGGCCTTGTTCAAAAAATACCCAAGACGGATGATGCCAAGGAAGAATACTACAACATCATAGTAGATGAAGCCAATCGAATGAATAAGCTTGTCAAAGACCTACTCGATTTGTCTGGTTATGAATCAGGTACCTATCGTATTGAAAAGACAACTTTTGAGCTTAATGAACTTATCAGCAACGCCATAGAACGCTTCAGCTATGTGATGGATGAGAAAACCATTAATGTGGACTATGATGAAAATAGAATCCTAAGCATTCACGCCGATCGCCTACGAATGAGTCAGGTTATCATTAATATTCTTGGTAATGCTTTTAAACATGTGAATGATGGTGGTGAGATTCACATGTCTCTTGAGCCAGTTGGTGACCGAGTTGCCATGACCATTAAGAATACAGGTAAGCTCATACCAGAAAATGAACTGGACCAGATCTGGAACAGCTTCTATCAAGTGGATACTGAAAGTAAAGGCAATGGACTTGGTCTTGCTATTGTGAAAAGTATTGTAATTCTGCACGGAGGAACATGTCGTGCTTATATAGAAGACACATATAACTGCTTTCAAGTAGTCATTTAGGAGGGGGAACACTATGTTAGAAAAATACGCAACTGGTCTACAACATCTTGGTATACCAAGTCATAACCTGGAAACATCAATAAGTTTCTATAAGAAATTAGGGTTCAAGAAGATTCACAGAAAGCACATTCACCACAACAACACACCAGTCGAAGCTGCATTTATGGAATTAAGTGGATTTGTTATTGAGCTCTATCAATTAGAGGGGGATTTGCTGGATGAAGTCAGACAACGGGGGAATGGTCACATAGACCATTATGCAATTGATATTAGTGACGTTGATTCGTTGTTTGATAAAATGAAAACGAATGACTTTACAATGCTTGATGAAGAGATTCAAGAAATTGATTTTTTTAACAATGGGGTACGATTTTTTCGTATTCTTGGGCCAAGCAATGAAGTAATTGAATTGAATCAAATAATAGGGTCTTAGGATAAACAGTTAAATGTTTATCCTATTTCTCAAGACAGGGAGGAGCCAAATATTATGTCACATATTGTCGCCAAATCAGCTTACAAAAGCCTTGAGGAACGTTTGAATCGCTTTCCACTTGGTGCAGCACCGACCAAAACGCTCTATAAGATACTTGAACTCCTGTTCACAGAACGTGAAGCCGAATTAGTAGCTCAGCTGCCAATTAAGCCTTTTACAGCAAAAAAGGCCGCTGAAATATGGACAGTGACCTATGGTGAAGCCCTAAGAGTACTTGATGAATTGGCAAGTCGATGTATTCTGGTTGATATAGAGACAAAGGGTGATAAAGTCTATGTTTTGCCACCACCAATGGCTGGTTTCATAGAGTTCTCGATGATGCGCCTTAGAGATGATTTGGATCAGCATTTGTTGGGCGAATTGTACTATGAATATATGAATGTGGAAGAAGATTTTGTTAAAGGCTTGTTTGAAGGCATGGACACCCATCTTGGTCGTACATTTGTCAATGAAACAGTCCTAACCAGTGAACATGCAACACATGTACTTGATTATGAACGAGCAACCCACATCATTGATTCTGCGTCGCACATTGGTATTAGTATGTGCTATTGCAGACATAAGATGGAACATGCTGGTAAAGCTTGTGATGCACCGATGGATATATGTATGACATTTAATAATGTAGGCGCCTCATTAATTAGACAGGGTTATGCAAGGGAAGTTGAAGCGTCTGAATGTCGTGAACTATTACATGAAGCATACGATCATAACCTGGTTCAATTTGGAGAGAATGTTAGGAACCAAGTATCCTTTATCTGTAATTGTTGTGGTTGTTGTTGTGAGGCATTGGTGGCTCAGAAGAAATTTGGCAACCTACATCCTGTGGAGACAAGCAACTACTTACCAACTTGCAATGATGATCAGTGTATCTCTTGTGGCAAATGTGAAAAAGTATGCCCTGTAGATATGATTGAAATGGTAACACTCACGGGGGAAGAAGAAAAAAAAGTCCCTTCTGTTAATACTGATTTATGTATTGGATGTGGTGTTTGTGTTAGGAATTGCCCCAATGGTTCACTAAGCCTAATGGAAAGAGACAAAAGGGTTCTAACGCCTGTAAATTCTGTTTACAAAGCAGTCCTTATGGCCATTGAAAAGGGGCAGCTTCAGGAATTGATTTTTGATAACAAAGCCCTTACAAGTCACCGAGCTATGGCGGCAATATTGTCTGCAATTCTTGAACTGTCTCCTGTGAAAAAGGCAATGGCAAGTGAACAGATGAAGTCTGTTTACCTTGAGAAACTTCTTAAGCGTAAGTCGGATATTTATTAGAGATACAGATTCTTTTAACTATAGCTTTAAAAAAAAGTATGTTGACAAAATCCTTGTTACTGACTATAATTGGATTAATCAATCCAAAGGATGGCTTATGGGTAAAAGAGACGATATTCTTGAAGCAACCAAAAACATTATAGCAGAAGATGGTGTCATGAATGCCACCATAGGCAATATACTTAAGAAAGCTTCAACGGGTTATGGTACCCTATACAATTATTTTGATTCCAAAGAGGATTTATACCTAACTCTTTATCTTGATATTATCAATGGTATAGATGTCTATGTTAAGAGAATGGCCCTCCAAATTATTGGAGAAGGCGAGGATAAGTCTACTGACTTGTCTACAATGTGTACTTTGGATTCGAAGGCCAACTTGGTTTTTGTTCTTGATCATTATATAGATTATTGTTTAGATAACATGTCCTCATTCTATGCTCTTGAAGCCCTGCGTTATGTACCAGAAATATGTAATGCAGCTAAAGACTACGATGTTCTTCAGATTGATTTCTTTGTAATGGTGGACAAATGTGAAAAGGAAGGTGTTCTTGCTAAAAGAGACCCCTTTTACAATACCAATATCATGATGGGTATGATTGCTACATTTATAAGGTTCTATTATCAAAGTGACCTTCAAGTGACAGCAAGTAAAAAAAAGAGACATCATTGAGAGTTGTCTAAAAGCATTGGCATAATAGTAACAAACATATAGCTGTTTAGCAGTGATTAATCACCTGAGCAGCTTTATAATAAGCAGATTGGATTAAACAATCCAAAAGGAAGGAATGGTAATAGAATGGTGACAGTAAGAACTACAGCAATGACGATGTATAAGAATGATATTGAGGATTTGATAAGACAGAGAAAGTCAGTAAGATCTTATGATGGTAACAAGGTATCAATGGAGCAAAAGAAAGAGCTATTAGAATTTGCCAAAGACCTGAATAATGAAACTTACGAATTTGAAATCATTGATATTGATTTGGCAGAAGGTGTAAAAAATTGGTACCTATGGCTATATCAAAAATGCCAAAACTTACCTAATTGCCATTGCAGACGAATCCTTGGGTAGTGACAATGAAATGGCCATAAGATTTGGCTACGATTTTGAGAAGCTTGTTCTGAAAGCGACAGATATGGGGCTTGGTACTTGCTGGATGGGTATGTCCTATAAGGAAAATGATATTACTAGGCTTGTTGGTACTGACTCAAGCAAGAGAATAGCTATGGTATCACCACTTGGAGTGCAAAAGGGCAAACATCTTATGGAACGAATTACCAGGTCTGTTATAAGTGCAGATAAACGTAAAAAATTTGGCGATTTGTTTTTTGATCAAAACTGGGAAAGTTCTCTTGATGATGGAGGTATTAGTGATTATGCCAATGTACTTGAAATGACAAGGTTAGCACCTTCAGCAGGCAATGCACAGCCTTGGAGAATATTGAAGACCAATGAAGGTTATGATTTCTACGCATTACCAAAGAAATTCTATGACAACATGAAGGATAAGAGGGTAGATTTTACATACAACGACATGGGGATTGCTAAATTACATTTTGAATTAGTGGCTAAAAAGTATGGATTAAAAGGTAAATGGGTAAGAAAAAATGTTGTAGGAAATGAATTGGATGGGAAAATATACGTATATAGTTGGTCAACTGCGTCATAAATTTTGCCATTATATGATACAATATTGTCAATACATAGAATAGAAGGTGAATGATTATGCGAATAGCAGTAATCAGTGATATACATAGCAACATAATGGCACTAGACAGTGTCTTGGCGGATATTGACAGTAAAAATATTGACACAATTTTTTGTACAGGCGATATTGTTGGGTATTTACCTTTCCCTAAAGAAGTTATCAGTAGGATTAGGGAGAAGAAGATATTAATGATTAAAGGGAACCATGATCAAAAAGTCGCAGAGACACCAGGATTAACATCAAAAGAATTTATGGCATTACCACAAGAGAAAGTCATGGCTTCGGCCTCCTTATTGTATACGGCTTACACAATCAATGATGAGGACCGTAATTATCTATTGGAATTGCCAGAATCAATCGTCATGAACTTTGATGGTATTAGTATTCGATTTGTCCACGGTTCGCCAAGAGGCATTGCTGAGTATATGTATGAAGATAAGGCCTTGCTAATGAGACTTGGTAATACATTTGATGAAGATGTCATTGTATCAGGTCACACCCATCTGCCATACCATAAGGAGATTAAGAACAAACATTTCATTAATGCGGGCTCAGTTGGCAAACCAAAACATGGCAATGCCAATGCACTATACGCTGTCATTGAAGTGAAAGATCGCCAGATGAGTACTGAATTTATTGAAGTTGCTTATGATGTTACTGCAATGGAACAAGCCATTCTTGATAACCAGTACATACCAAATAAACTCATTGAACTGTTAAAAAAGGGTGAATAAAAGTGTCTATGACCATATCAGATAAAAATACATTATTGATTCAAAAAAGAGTCTATGACTTATTATCACTTCTAGGTGAAGAAAGTTTTGACTATGGACACATAAGATCTGTTGAGAAAAACTGTGTTCTTCTGGCGAAAGACAGAAATCTAGATATCAACATGGCAAGAGTCATTGGCTTACTACATGATGTGGCTAGGTATGAAGGTGGTTTCCTAGGAGGAAATCATAGTTTGGTTGGGTCAAAAAGAGCGAAGGAGTGGTTGGAAAGTTATGACATTGATGAAGAGGTCATCATAACTGTCACAAAAGCAATCAAGGCTCACAGCAAGAAAAAAAATTGTCGGTGATCCCTACGCGGAATTAATCAAAGACGCAGACGCTTTGGCCCATTTACGCGAATTTCCAGGTGAACTGTCAAAGTATGAGGCCACTAGGTGTAAGTTTGCATATAGGGCGACCTTGTCTATTACATTGGAGGAAAAGAGCACTATAGAGGAAGTCTTTTGGGTCTATGTTCAACGACTGAAAAATCAAGTTCAGCAAATGGATTTCTCCTACTTAAGTGCTAAAGAAGTCCATGATATCAGGACAGAAATAAGGGTTATTAGAGCCTTGATTTGGTTGATGACAGACAAGGAAGAGGACACTCAATTAGTAAAGGATTTACAGATACAGGATATCCAGCTTAAAAAACTCTTTAAGTTATTTGAATACTCAAGGAAATTGTCGGTTCTACGAAAAAGCTTTAAGAAAACAGGAGTGAACGACAAATATAGCCAAGTTGTCACCAAACTTATTAAAAAGGAAAACCATCATATTGCCTCAAAGGTAAAGAAGCGTCTTAAAAAAGAAGCTATTCTCTTTGGGGATGGAAAAGACATTAAGCTTGAAGCCAATATACCCATGGAAATGAAACTAGGGGTATTTAAAGAACGGTTGAGCAAGGCAAGTATCAACGACATTGACACCCTTCATGCCCTTCGGATATGTAACAAGAAATTCAAGTATCTAATTGAAGATGGTGTGCTTAAGCTTAGTGAACCTAAAGATTTGAAAATTCTGACTGGCATTCATGAGCAGATTGGCAAGTTAAATGATATTACAGAAAACAGACTCTTGTTAGAGAGTCTAAGAACAAACAATAAGTTGCTTTTGCAAAAGGAAGAAAGCCAAACCCTTGAGAGCTATTATAAAGTTAAAGAAGAAAAACATATCAAAAAAAATCAAATACCTTTTGTTTTGCATGAAGAAGAGATGGTCCTAAACGTGGGCCTTCTTTTTGTATGAGGGTCTATTCTTAGACAGGTAGTATAGTAAGAGACTTAAGAAAATAGCACTAAGTCCCACATAACCCATACCTGCAGGGTTATCCTCATTAGGTAAAAGGTTAAACTCCTGTAAAATTCCACTAATGGCAAACATGTTGAGGATGCCAAGGGCTAATGGCAATTTATCAAAGTGACTTAAGTTTGGGTTGTAAATCGTCGTTATGGTGGTTTTGATTATAAGCCATGACGTAAAGATGTGGAAAAGGACTGTAGGTAAGATGCCCAAGTATGCGACGGCGTAGGAAAAGACAATGAGTATAAAAACAAATAATCCGCTATACAAGCCAGCTTTTATGGGATTAGTCAATAGGAGGGCATTGATTCTTGTTTCAATATGTATCCCGGAGAGTTTGTCTCGTTGGCCATTGAATCTATAATCTTTGAACCTAATTGCTAGGTATATTAGAATTGAGATTATTGCAAGAAGTATGAAATTATGGGTATAGGAGATTGTGTAATTAGCAAATAAGTCGGATGCCTTGTGAGTTATAACGAATAATTGAACAGAGGTAACGAGTAGAAAAAATAATGTAAAGATGATTGTAAGTGGTTTATTTAGGAGTGTTTTATTTTTGTAAGAAGGCACCAGGCAATCAATTAAGTAGATGGGAAGTGCAACACTTAATATGCCATGAACCATTATCATATAGATCGACCAAGGCCACTGTACACCCAGCCATAAGCCGAAACCAGATAAGGCACCAAGATCAAAATGGTCTAAGTTGAAAAATGATTGCATGAAGATGCCTTCGATATAAATACCCATGGTGGCAGCCAGGAAGATGAAACTTGGTCCTAAAGCTAGGCGGATTTTTTTTAGTTCTCGAATAAACAGGACGGCAATACCATAGGTGCAGGCAAAAAAGAAGAAAATCAATGGCTTCATATAAAGAGACGGTGGTGTTGAGCCTGATAGAAGTTCAACAATCATCGGTGATAATATAAGTATCAGAAGGATGTAAGCAGTTTTTTTTCATAGAGGCCTCTTTTCACTTTGGCAAATGCAAGGTATAATTCATTTATACACTCTATTGAGGGGCTTAACAATGGAATTAACAGTATTCTAAAGTCTGCTTAAGATAACTTAAGAATTGAAGGAGGTTGAGGTAATTGGAAGCATTATATCAAAAGTATTTCTTTGATGAGCATTTTCCTTTTGATGTCTTTATTGCTGATACAACAGAATTTCCACCTCATTGGCACAAAGATTTTGAAGTTGTTTATAACCTTGGTTCTGATATGGATATTGGAATTCATGATAAGGTATATCATTTAAAATGTGGTGATATTTTTATTGTGGGTGCCAATGACATTCATTATTTTCCACCTGTCAAAGAACATAATGAACGGATTATTCTCCAGTTCAATGCAGATTTACTTGGTATGTACACGGATTTTGACAAAGGAATGCGATTTGAATCACCAATGATATCAAAGGATGGTATACCTGCTAGTGTGCACACTTTACTCGAAAAGCAAATATTGGCCATTCAAGAAGAAAACAGTGGCAAAGCCAATGGTTACAAAAATGTCAATCATGGCTAGGTTATATGATATTATGACTCTGCTTGTACGTAACATTCCTATGGTTAGGTGTACAGAAGAAGAGTTAAGTCACACCATTTCAAGATTGGGTCGATTAGAGAAGGTCTTCTTATACGTGGAATCCAGTTACAACAAGAAAATAACCTTGGACAAAATAGCAGATATAGCAGGTTATAGCAGTTTTCATTTTACTAGATTCTTCAAGTCAACAACAGGGATGACTTTCATAACCTATTTGAATAATTTCAGAATCTATCAAGCCACTGTGTTGTTAGATGAAACAGAAGAAATGATAACAGAGATTGCCTACAGTGTTGGTTTTGAAAGTGTCAAAACATTCAACCGGGTCTTTAAAGAACTGAAGGGATGTTCTCCAACAGCTTATAGAAAGCAAAATATGAGAAGTCAATAGCAATACGTGACGAGAATATTTATGAAAGTGCGCTATAATTGTCTTAAGACGGTTATGGCCATTTTTTATGGCAAACGACAATTGTATGGTAAGGAGAATAAGAAATGGCATATAAAAATTTTGGTACAGCGCTATATTTTATAAGGCAAGGCATAGATAGATTTGAGGATTTAAAGGATTTTGATAATCAGTTCACTATTATTGAAAAACACATTGAGGTTAATAAATTATACCTTGAAACATTCAGGTCTAGTCAATTTGTGGACGACAGCAAAATAAGGGCTATGAAAGACCATTTGAATGCAAAGGGTATTGAGACATCAGGTGGCATAACATTGAATGTAGAAAGTGATGGTACATTCAAATCCTTTTGTTACACAGATGAAGCACATCTTGAGATATTGGATAAAGTCATAGCTTATACAGCCACCTTATTTGACGAAGTTATTTTGGATGACTTCTATTTTACCAACTGTAAATGTGATGCCTGTATTGAAGATAAAGGGAATCAGAATTGGTCTGATTATAGGACTAAGTTACTTGCTAGGATATCTGAAAGAATTATGACAGTAGCCAAAGATGCCAATCCTAATGTGTCCATGGTTATAAAATACCCCAACTGGTATGAGGATTATCAAACGACAGGGTACAATTTAGACGAATCTGCTGAATGTTTTGATGCACTCTATACAGGGACAGAAACAAGAGATACTAGAAATACCCAACAGAACTTACAACCTTATCTCAGTTATTTCCTCATGCGGTATCTTGAGAATGTGAAACCAGAAAAGAACCTTGGAGGCTGGTTTGACACATATGATTGTAGTTATAACCCAGCCACATACTTAGATCAACTTAACTTAACTTTATTGGCTGGGGCTAAAGAAGCCACATTATTTTGCATGAGTAATTTGATGTTTCAGCATGATATGTTTGTCCCTATGGCAGGTTATGGTTTTGACAGAATGGATGGTATAATAGGACAACTTGGTCAACCAGTAGGTATCGCTTGTTACAAGCCTTATCACTCAAGAGGTGAGAATTACCTTCATAATTTCATAGGCATGTTAGGTCTGCCACTTGAACCAAAGCCTCACTTTGACGAAACAGCCCCTCTTATACTTTTAACTCAAAGTGCAGCATATGATCAAAAGATTGTAGAGAAGATGAAAAAACACATGCAAAAGGGTAATACAGTTCTTATAACAACAGGTCTGCTCAAAGCCTTAGGTAATAGTGTTAAGGACTTAATCCAAGTGGACTATACGGATAAGAAAGTTTCTGTTGATACCATGGCCAATGGGGTGGATATTGCAAGCTATAGTCATTATGAGCCAATCGCCAAGCCAATACTTTTACCACAGATAGAACACAGCACCAATGATGCATGGCAAGAAATTGTTGGGATAAAAGATGAAAAAAGTTATCCTATCCTTCTTAGAATGCCTTATTCACAAGGGGAACTCTATGTACTGACAGTACCAGACGACTATAATGATTTATACAAGTATCCAGTGGGTGCCTTAAATCATCTACGTAACCAGCTAATGAAGGACAGTCCTGTTAGAATTGAAGGGGATAGCAAAGTAAGTCTGTTCACATATGACAACAAGACTTTTGTCATCCAATCTTTTCTTGATCATAAAACAAGGGTTCAAGTTGTTTGTAGGGAATCTTCTAGCCTTCAGCTACTTGAAGGACAAAATTCCTACAGAAAATCTGTGGAATCTGGTTATGTAAAAGAAGGCAAGAGATATTTTGATATTGTGCTTGAAGCAAGGTCTTATGTAGGCTATCGTTATGTTGAAAGTTGATAAAAGCTTTATAAGAGAATTTGTCAAAATAGCCATACCAATGACGATGCAGCACCTGGTTTTGTCCTCTCTTAATCTAGTTGATACCATTATGGTAGGGAGACTTGGGGATGCTTCTATTGCTGCTGTTGGTATAGGCAATCAGATGTATTTTATGGTTATGTTATACCTTCTGGGTGTCAGTGGGGGGTGTGCCATATTTGCAGCTCAGTTCTACGGTGTCAAGGACTATAAAAGCATTAAAAAAGTCATAGGACTAGGCTTAACAACTGGTCTTATCATATCGACACTATATACCATTGGATTGTTGATTTCTCCAAGGTGGGTTGTCGGTTTGTTTACAAAAGATATAGAGGTGGTTAGACTTGGTGGTGACTACTTGGCAATTGTTGCCTTGTCATATGTCCTAGTGACAGTCACCACCGTTTATGCCACAGTGATTAGAAGTACTGGTAATGCCATTATGCCTATGATTGTCAGTATGGTAGGTCTTGTATTAAATACGGTCCTGAATTATGTACTGATATTTGGACACTTTGGTGCACCGGCCCTTGGTGTTAAAGGTGCGGCTATTGCTACCTTGATTGCTAGAACAATTGAGATGCTAACATTACTAATGATTGTCTATGGTAAAAAATATATTGTGGCTGGAAAAATCAATGAACTATTTCACTTTAGTGGCCAACTTTTTTTTAAAAGATTTATGTCAAAGTCAGGCCTACTCATTATAAAGGACATCGTATGGGGGCTTGGAATGACAGTTGTTATAGCCATTTACTCCCGAATTAGTACTGAAGCCGTAGCGGCAGTTAATATCACTAATACAGTTTTTTTTAGTCTAATGTATGTTTTTTTTATAATAGGAAGTGCCAATGGTTGTCTTATAATGGTTGGTCACAAGCTTGGCAACAATGAAATGGCTATTGCCTATGACTATGCTTTATTCTTTAGAAGGTTTGGTATGCTTATATCTGGACTATTGACCTTCGTGGTAATCGCTTTAAGACCGGTGATATTAATGCCATTTAATGTGTCCGAGTTAGTTGTCGATTATGTTATGGGATTTCTTCTGGTCAAAGCTCTCTTTTTCATGGTTATAACCTATAACAATATCTCTATAGTGGGTATATTGCGTGCAGGTGGTGACACTATTTTTTGCCTAATTCTTGATCTAGTGGCTGTTTGGGGGGATTGGTATTCCTTTGGCATATATAGTAGGATTAACAATAAAAGCGCCAGTTGTATGGGTGATGGTTGCAGTAACAAGTCAAGAAGTTTTTTAAAGTAGTTTTCGTCTATTTTAGGGTCAAGTCAAAGAAGTGGATGAATAATTTAGTCAGCGACATAAGCGAAAGGAAAGATAACTGTGCATAACAAAGAAAGCATAATGAATGATTTAAATAAAGCGGGGATCAACTCAATCAAAACATTGATGGTTCACTCTTCTTATAAGGCTATTGGTCAAATAGAAGGTGGACCACAGACAGTAATCAATTCTCTTATGACCTATACGAAGCATGGATTACTATTACTTCCTACCCATACTTGGGATGATTCAAATCTCACTAATAACATTTATGATTATAAGGAAGAGCCTTCATGTGTGGGTTATATGACCAACTTGTTTAGGGAACAAGAAGGTGTCTATAGGTCTCTTCATCCAACCCATTCTATTGCTGCATATGGTCATAGAGCCTTGGAATATGTAAGTAAAGATGACACTGTAATCACCGAATGTGTCAGCACACCATGTCAGTGGGATGGGTGCTTTGGTAGTTTATATGATGAGGATGCGACTATACTAATGTTAGGTACACCACTGACGACCGTTACATTTATTCACAGCATTGAAGAACGTTTGGCTCTACCTGGTAAATTGGTCAAGGAGCCAAGGCTGATTCAAGTGATCGATAGGGAAGGTAAGGGTCACAATGTCGAGGTTTTTGGTCATGTAAGCGGTAGATACCATTCCTCTTACTTTTTCTATAAACTTGAAGATGCTTTATTTGAAACGAAGGCTATGTATGAAGCCACGATTGGTGATGCAAAGTCTTATGTAATCAATACGAGAAAATTGTATGAAGTAGTGGCCGGGATTTTGACAAAAGATCCTGACATATTGTCGAATGATAAAGTAATTCCTCCACATTACTATGAGGACTATTTATAAGGAATATTTCTAAAGACTATATTTAAAACGGAGTTTGACTGATTGCTTGATAATCATTCTCATCTCCTACTTGTCACAGACCTATATTTTCGTGTATGATAAAGTCATAGAGACAGAATATACGAAAAAGAGGTGACTTTATGTTATACCCATTGAAATTTGACCAAGTCTATACAGAAAATGTCTGGGGAGGCTGCTTACTAAAGGAATTCTACGGCCGTGATATACCTTATGACCATACTGGTGAAAGCTGGGACATTGCATGCCACTCTCATGGCATGAGTCGTGTCAAAGATGGTCCACTTAAAGGCATGACCTTAGAGACCTTATTTGATGAATACAAGGATGACTTAATAGGTTCTATTGCTGATCGTTATGACAAATTCCCTTTATTAGTGAAAATAATAGATGCCAACAATCGATTGTCGCTACAGGTCCACCCTGATGATGCTTATGCCAAAGTACATGAAGAAGGTGAGCTTGGCAAAAGTGAGATGTGGTATGTGCTTAATGCTAAGGATGGGGCCAAAGTCACTTTGGGCCTCAAAGATGGTGTGACGAGAAAACAATTCAAGACAGGTCTTGATGAGGGAGATATCTATGATTTAATCAATGAGATTCCAGTTAAGGCAGGCGATGTCATTAATATTCCTGCTGGACTCATTCACTCAATTGAGGAAGATATTCTTCTGGCAGAAGTAGAGGAAAACTCAGACACAGTCTATAGGGTCTTTGATTGGAATCGTATGGGCCTTGATGGGAAGCCAAGACAGCTACATATTGACAAAGCTCTTGAAGTCATAGACTTTGATGGTAAGTTTCTCAAAGAAACAACACCAGGTCTTGTAGACGATCAAAAAGGCCGTTCTTTGATTCATTATATTTATAACCAATATTTTGCAGTGGACAAAATCATTCTTAAGCGAAATTTCGAGGATTCAACAGAGTTTGATCACATGATGATTTATCTATGTATTGAAGGGCGAGTTGAGTTCCTTTGGAATGGCACATCAACATCTTTAAAGGCTGGTGAAAGTATCTTAATTCCTGCTTGTCTTGGTTCATATGAGATTGTTGGCAGAGGTGAACTACTTAGAACTTATATTCCGACCCCAGAGACGGATAAGAAAAACCCACTTTCAAGTTAAAACTAAATAAAGCTAAAGTTACAAAATGATTGACAAAAGTACAATCATTGTTTAGAATTAAGTTATCGGTTAGCTTATAAATTACTTTTAGGAGTTAATATATATGAGCGAATTAGTAAAGTTGTATAATGAAATCGAATGTGAACTTAAGGAACATATTTTGCCTTTTTGGCTTAAAAGACAGGATCCTATACATGGCGGATTCTATGGACTTACAAACTATGACTTGGAAATAAAGAAGGAATCAGACAAAGGTGGTATTGCCTCCGCTAGATATCTATGGGGATTTTCCAGTGCCTATCGGATTCTTGGCGGTAATGACCTAAAAGCTGCGGCTGACAATGCTTTTGACTTCCTGTGCAACAAGGTGATAGATAAAGACTTTGGTGGTTTGTATTGGATGCTTGATTATTCAGGCAATGTCATAGATGAACGTAAACATGTCTATGCCAATGCCTTTGGTATTTACGGCCTATCAGAGTATCATAGGGCAACGGGTAACATTCAAGCCTTGGAGATTGCCAAAGAACTTTTTTTTGATGGTATAGAAAGATATGGCTATGACAGCAGTCTGAATATTTATAAAGAAGAATTTACCAGAGATTATATAGAGACAAGTAATGAGATGCTTAGTGAAAATGGGATTATTGCACAAGCAACAACCAATACCCATTTACATATACTGGAAGCATATACGAATCTATATAGGGTATGGATGAATCAAGAACTTGAAAACGCATTGATTAGACTGGTCAATATTTTCTATGTCAACATATACAAAGAAAGCGGCTTTCTAAAAGTCTTCTATGATAGGAAGTACAGGGAGATTCTTGATATTCAATCTTATGGACATGACATTGAAGCCAGTTGGTTACTATATGAGGCGATTAATGTCTTAAACCTTAAAGAGGAATGCTATAAAGAGATGGTCCTTGGTATCTCTGATAACATTAGGTCTATTGCAGTCCATCACGATGGATCCCTTTTTAATGAGTGCGAGAAAGGGATTGTAGACGAAACACGGGTTTGGTGGGTACAGGCTGAAGCCATGGTTGGCTTTATGAATAGTTATGAAATGACTGAGGATCAATCTTATCTTAATTTGGTTTTGAACTTGTGGACATATACCAAGACTTACATAGTTGATCACCGCGATGGTGGTGAATGGCACTGGGGGATTGATTCAGTAGGCAAGCCTCTTGACAGGCCCATTGTTGAACCATGGAAAACTTTGTACCACAATGCCAGATTCTGTTTGGAAATGATTGAAAGAATCAGAAAATATGACTTAACATATGCAAAAAAGTAAGGTAATATATAACTAGCTTAAGTAAGCGAATGGGCGTAATGAAGGAGATGTAACAATGGCAAAATCTGTGACAATGCAAGATATCGCTACTAAAATTGGTGTGAGTAAAGTAACGATTTCCAAGGCTCTAAGTGATAAAGACGGGGTTAGTGATGACCTAAAAGCAAAAATCAAAGCATTAGCAGAAGAGATGGGTTATAGGTTCAATGCATCTGCATCTGCCATCAAATCCGGATTGTCCCATAATGTAGGTGTCATAGTGGCTGAACATTTCATGGGAAATGACAGTCAGGCATTCTATATGACCATCTATCAGCGCTTAGCTGTAGCCCTTGATGACTATAGATATTCTTCTATTTTACATAATTTGTCGGATGATGATGAGAGCAACTTGGTCTTGCCAAGGTCTTATTATGACCGAAAGGTGGATGCCTATATTGTCCTTGGACAAGTGTCTAATAAGTATGTGGATCTTCTCCAGAACTGTGAAGTGCCAGTATTGTTTCTAGACTTCTATGATGAACATTCAGACATGGATTCTATTAATGGTGATAACTATTATGGTACTTATAATATGACCAATTACCTTATTAAAAACGAGCATACTAAGATTGCTTTTGTTGGCAGCATTAACGCAACAAGTTCCATACTGGACAGATACTTAGGCTACTATAAATCATTGCTTGAACATAAGATTGTTCCAGAACCTGGGTATGTCATTGAGGATAGAGATGAAAAAGGCAAATACTTGCCTCTTGTACTGCCAGAGAACATGCCTACAGCTTTTGTATGTAACTGCGACAGAATTGCATACAATCTAATAGAGGATCTTAATGCACTAGGCTTAGAAGTTCCATCGGATGTTTCAGTAGTTGGTTATGACAATGATATTTATTCTAGCCTGTCGAAACCACAAATAACGACTGTGGATGTTAATGTTGAAGAGATGACATCAACAGCTTCAAGGATGATTGTCGATAAGATCAGTAATCCAGATAAGACCTTTGGTAGAATTCTTGTTAAGGGTAATATTATTTTCAGAGATTCGGTATCAAAAGCTAAGAATCAAGCGTTACAAACATAATTAAGTCTTTAGTCTTGTAAACCTGTTAGAGCCAATCTAGCAGGTTTTTTTGTTGCTTTTAAATAATTTGAACTTTACACTTGACAGAAATATAGTCAATATGTATAATTAAATTGTAAACTAACCGATTAAGTAAATATCAACCTTATCCACGAAAGGGGAAGCAACAATGAAAAAATTAGTATCAATGTTATTGGTAGCAGCAATGCTCCTTACACTTTTTGCAGGGTGTGCAAAAAAAAGAAGAAGCAGTAACAGAAACAAAAACAGAAACTAAACAAGAAGAGACAAAAGTAGAAGAAACAAAAGAAGCAGCGGATACAGAAGAGGTTGCAGCTGAGGAACCAAGTGTTTCAGGAGAATTAACAATTCTGACTCACAGAACGGACTTAGTTGATAACGTAATGCTTGACTACGCAGCAGAGTTTAATAAAATCTATCCAGATGTTGAGATAGAGTTTGAAGCAATGACAGACTATGATGGCGAGATCAAGATTCGTATGAACACAACTGAGTACGGTGATGTTCTTATGATTCCAAACATTCCAGTTGATAGACTGCCAACATTCTTCGAGCCACTTGGTTCATACGATGATATGAGCAAAGATTATCTTTTCACTCATGAGAAAATGTATGATGGTACTGTATATGGAATTCCAACAGTCATCAACGCTCAAGGATTGGTATACAACAAGGCAGTCTTTGCTGCAGCTGGCATAACTGAATTGCCAAAATCTCCAGAAGAATTTATAGCAGCTATGCAAATGATTAAAGATAATACAGATGCAATACCATTCTACACAAATTATGCAGCAGGTTGGCCACTTGGTGGACAATACGAAGCACAAATGCCAGGAATCGCTGGTGACTCAGGATGGCAGAACACTTTACCTCATAACGACACACCATGGGGCGAAGGAGAACCTTGGTATGTGGCATCAAAATTACTATATGATGTTGTAGCAGGCGGACTTATTGAAGAAGACCCAACAACAACTGATTGGGAAGCATGTAAAGGTATGTTAGGTCGTGGTGAGATTGGTGTGATGCTACTTGGATCATGGTCAATCATCCAAATGCAAGAACAGGCAGAGAATCCAGCAGACATCGGATACATGCCTTTCCCATACACGAATGCTGATGGAAAAGTGTATTCAGCAGCTGGTGGTGACTACAGTGTTGGTGTGAACGTCAACTCTGAAAACAAAGAAGCAGCAAAAGCATGGGTTACTTGGTTTATTGATGAGTCAGGTTTTGCACAAGACCAAACAGGTATATCAGCTGTGGTTGGTGCAGACATGCCAGAAGTACTTAAAGGTTTCCAAGAACTTGGTGTTGAATTTGTAGCAAATGACCCAGCACCAGCTGGAGAAGAAGCTTTACTTGATGATGTTGATACTGAATCAGAGATTGGTAGATGGTCAGAGAATTATAGAAAGCGTATTCTTGAAGCAGCAATCGGTAATAGAGATGAATCTTTTGAAGATATCATGAATGACCTTAACACTAAATGGGCAGATGCAAGAGCTGCACTTGATGTAAACTAGAATTGTAAGAGTACACGGGGAAGTGCTTCGGTACTTCCCCTTTCAATTTATTGGCTTCATATATCTGGAGTTAACGAGGAGATTTGTATGGGAAATTTGAGTTATAAAATGCAGAGGAGAATATTGATTTTTTGGATTTCTTTTGATTCCGACAATTCTTCTGGTCACATTTTCATTCGTGCCCCTTGGGAACCTTGTTTATTATAGCTTTCTTAAATGGGACGGATTTAGTAAAAACAAAGAATTCATAGGTATGGACAACTACATACGCTTGTTTACAAGGCCTGAGTATTTTTCAGTCTTAAAAGTGAGTCTTTACTATTTGGTAGGGTCATTTGTACAAATGGCAATTGCACTTTACTTCGCAACCATTCTAACCTTTAAAGTAAAAGGTAAGAACTTCTTTAAAGGTGTCTTATTCTTTCCTAACCTTCTAAACGGTGTGGCCATTGGCTTTATCTTCCTTTACTTTTTTTTAAAGGTGGTGGAACCTTAGATACTGTACTAACAATGTTTGGGTTGGACGGCATTATTCATAAGTGGTTGTTAAATGTAAAACTGGTTAATGTATCCATGGCATTTACATCTGTTTGGCGTTATATGGGCTTTAACTTCATTGTTTTTCTAGGTGCTATTCAATCTATTAGCAATGATATTTATGAGGCAGCTGATATTGACGGGGCCAACAAATGGCATAAGTTTATCTACATCATTTGGCCATCTATATTACCAATCATTGAGCTGAACTTAATTTTGGCTGTGTCAGGTGCGGTGAATGCATTTGAGATTCCATATGTTATGTTAGCAGGTGGAAATGGCAGTAAGACTTTTGTCATTCAGGTAGTTGATCTAGCCTTTAAGAATGGGAAAGTTGGATTAGCATCAGCTATGGCCATTGTTCTCTTATTCTTAGTTCTATTCATTACAGGTATCCAAAAACTATATTTCGCTGTGAAGAAGGAGGACTAATGATAATGAAGATTAAATATTTTGGCGTATCACTCATTAAGTATTTTACACTTGTATTTGGTTCATTTATGGCATTGGTTCCAATAGTGGTTATATTCTTTGCATCGTTTAAAGATAACAAGGAAATGAGTCAGTCAGGGGCACTTGAATTGCCAAGTAATTGGTTGAATTTTGATAACTATAAAACAGCTTTTGTTGATGGGAATATGATGGTTGGATTCTTGAACACTATTTTCATCTTGGCGGTTTCACTAACAGGGGCCATTATTCTTGGAACCTTGGTGGCTTATGTTCTCAACCGATTTGATTTTAAGCTTAAGAAAGTTTTCCTTGGCGCATTCTTATTTGCAACTTTGATTCCAGGTATAACAACTCAAGTAGCAACATTCCAGATAGTGAATGCCCTTGGATTGTTCAACACTAGAATGGCACCAATAATTCTATATATGGGTACGGATATTATAGCTATATACATATTTATTCAGTTTATTGCCAGTATCTCAGTGTCTCTTGATGAATCAGCAATGATGGATGGTGCCTCTTATTTCACCATATACCGTAAAATCATTATGCCGCTTCTGAAACCAGCAATAAGCACAGTGATTATTATCAAAGGAATTGGTATTTACAACGACTTCTATACGCCGTTTCTCTATATGCCAAGTTCAAAATTACAGGTAATATCCACATCATTGTTTAAATTCAAAGGACCTTATGGTTCAAAATGGGAAGTCATTAGTGCCGGTATAATGATTGCGATTATTCCAACACTTGCAGTGTTCTTGGCACTGCAGAAATATGTTTATAATGGCTTTACACAAGGCGCTGTAAAGTCTTAACCAGGATTTGTTGAAGTTATAGAGGAGAAATTATGAGTACGAAAATAATAAGTGACGCTTTGTCACGTGTGCCATGGGAGGCCAAACCTGAAGGGGTAGAGAGTCCTGTATGGCGATATAGTCAAAACCCAATTATTGGCCGTAATCCAGTCAAAGGGGTATCAAGAATATTTAACAGTGCTGTAGCATTTCACGAAGGGAAGTTTGTGGGTGTTTTTAGGGCTGAAGGGTCATCAACCAGGCCATTTATACACTTTGGAACATCAGAGGATGCAATTCACTGGAATATTGAAGAAGAACGTATTAACTTTGTTGATGAAGAGGGTAAAGCTTATCAGCCTAACTATGCATACGATCCAAGACTTGTGAAGGTTGAAGACACATTCTACGTTATTTGGTGCACAGATTTTTATGGCGCATCTATTGGAATGGCTAAGACAGTGGACTTCAAAACTTATGTAAAAATTGAAAACCCCTTTATTCCTTTTAATAGAAATGCTGTTTTGTTTCCAAGGAAAATTGATGGGAAATTCATGATGTTGTCAAGACCAAGTGATAGTGGTCATACACCATTTGGAGACATATTTGTTAGTGAAAGTTATGACCTAACCTACTGGGGAAAACATAGACACATTATGGGCAGTGGTGGTTACGGTTGGTGGCAATCAACAAAGATTGGTGGAGGCCCTGCACCAATAGAGACAACAGAAGGTTGGCTATTAATTTATCATGGTGTAACACAAACATGTAATGGACTAGTTTATAGCATGGGTGCTGCCATTCTTGATATTGATGAACCTTCAAAAGTGAAATACCGTTGTAAAAAACTTTTTTGTTAACGCCTGAAGAGTGGTATGAGGAAAGAGGCTTTGTGCCTAATGTGATTTTCCCATGTGCAACACTTCATGATTCAGACTCAGGTAAAATAGCAATCTACTACGGCGCTGCAGATACATATGTTGGCTTAGCATTTGCTCAAGTAGAAGAACTTGTTCAGTATATTAAGGATAATCATGAAGCCATAGATGGTGATGATACCCTTGGTGTTCAATAAAAGAATTGATTGGAGACGTGACGATGGATTATATTAAAGGATTTACATATGGGTTTATGGCGCCAAAAGGTGCATTTAAGTCCGAAGAATCTAAAAGGTCTCTAAGGTTAATGAAAGAAAATACTTCCTCCTCCCACGTGATTTTCGCCCTAGCTGCATTACAAGACACCCCACACTCTGTAATGGTTGATTATACTGGTGACCATATGGTTTCAGATGATGAATTGGTAGCCATGATTGATTACGCTAAACAGCTAGGGTTGAAAGTCATTTTAAAGCCTCTTGTTAATTGCCGTAATGGCACGTGGCGTGCCCACATTAATTTCTTTGATGTGGATGTTGTCTGCGAGCCAAAATGGTCAGAGTGGTTTGACTCTTATACGGCCTATCAGACCCATTATGCCAAGATTGCTGAGGCGACAGGTTGTGAAATGTTGATTGTTGGCTGTGAGATGGTTCAAACCAATAGGCGGTCAAAGGAGTGGAGAGTACTTATAGAAGAAGTCAGGAATCATTATACTGGCCTTGTTTCTTATAATGCAGATAAGTATCAAGAGGATAGAATCGACTGGTGGGACGCTGTTGATGTGATTAGTAGTAGTGGCTATTATCCTTCTGGACATTGGCAAACACAGCTGAATCGTATTGAATCGGTTGTCAAAAAGTATGACAAGCCTTTTTTCTTTGCTGAAGCAGGATGCATGAGTCGAAGCGGTGCTTCTAGTGTGCCAAATGACTGGTCTTTACCAGGTGACCTTAACTTAAATGAGCAAGCTTCCTACTATAAGGAAATGTTTGACCAAGTGTCAAAAAGAGACTTTGTTAAAGGCTTTGGCTTGTGGGACTGGCCCTGTAGTCTATATGATGAAAAGGAAGCATTACTTGAATCAACTTACTATGTTTATGGTAAGCCTGCAGAAGCCGTTATCAGGAACTTCTATGAAGAAAAGAAGAACTAAATAAAGAGACATAAACGCCTGATGACAAAAATATAATATTACAGTGCAAATAAGTCCATGTTTATCATGGCTTTATTTGTTATTGTGGTATTGAGGTGATACATATGTTATATCCATTGAAATTTAAACCCGTATACAAAGATTATTTATGGGGTGGCAATAAAATGAGTGAGCAATTTGGCAGAACATTGCCAGGTGACTGTATAGCTGAGAGTTGGGATGTTGCATGCCACAACAATGGTATGAGCACAGTTTCCAATGGACCACTAGAAGGTTTGCCTTTAGAGGCTCTGTTTGCCTATTATAGACAACCCCTTCTTGGAAAAGATTGTGATAAATATGAGAAATTTCCACTGTTGATCAAGATTATTGATGCCAAGCAGCGTTTGTCTCTTCAAGTACATCCAGAGGATGTTTATGCCAATATCAATGAGAATGGTGAACTTGGCAAGAATGAGATGTGGTATGTCATTAGAGCTGAAGAAGGTTCTAAGTTGGCTATTGGTCTTAAGGACGGCGTTAGCAAAGAAATGTTTGCTAAGGCAATTAGTGATGGATCACTTGGTGACCACATTAACTACATGCCTGTCAGTGCTGGAGATGTGATTAATATACCGGCTGGACTAATTCATGCTATTGGTGAAGGTATAATGATTGCCGAAGTACAGCAGAACTCTGACACAACCTACCGTGTTTTTGATTGGAATAGAGTTGGTGTTGACGGTAAACCTAGACCCCTACATGTGGACAAAGCTCTAGATGTCATCGATTTTGATCAAAGAATTAGTAAAGAAAAAACTCAAGGTATAAGAGTACCTTATATGAATAACAAGGTAACACATTATATCCATAATGACTACTTTGTCATAGATCAGGTAGACATGCTTGGTATCTATGAAGACAGTACTGAGATGGACCACATGGTCATTTACACATGTATGGAAGGTTCTTTTAATGTGAACTGGCAAGATATGATTCTTAGTATTGGACCAGGTGAAACAGTTCTTATGCCAGCATGTGTTGGTGAATACAAACTACTTGGTGAAGCAAAGATTCTCAAATCTTATTTGCCAACAGAACAAACAAAGGCTTCATCTCTAGTTATAGATTCTATGCTTAGTATGGTATAAGTTAAGAGCATTTACGATGAATTCCATTTATTTATCCGAAGACAAAAAAAAGTTTCATGAAGTTTCACGAATCATGAAACTTTTTTTATTGTCAAACGTCTAGTATAATAGAAACGAAATGGAGGATGAGAAATGAAGAAGGTTTTGGCTTTTATTTTAGTGATAGGATTGCTTGTAGGATGTGGCATTGAAGCGGGCAAGGAAAATACAAGAGATGTGACCACTGATGTTTATGAAGGTACGAATGACAATGATGGTGGTGATGCTTCAACAAGTCAAATGGTTGATGATGGATTTTTCTTAAGTGGTGAGTTGGTAGAAGTGAATGACATGACTTTACTAATTGATTCAGAGGAAGCGGGATTGGTGTGGGTTAGTTTTGAAGAACTTCCAGAAGTGGCATTAAACCCTAAGTCAATTATAAGAATCCTATTTGATGGAACAATCATGGAATCATACCCTGGACGGGCTAGAGGGATATCGGTTGAGGTTATAGAAGGATTTGATGAAGCGTTTATATACACTCTTGATGAGATGGAATCTCTAATAGGCGATGGTGACCTAACAAGAATTATTGAGTGGAATAATAGAAAAGATACCGTTGCTTTTGCCCAAGTAGACTTGTCTAATCAAAATGAAGCTTATTTTATTCGTGTAGCAAGTCTTTATGAAAAAAGGTGATAAACTTGTTGCCTATGTTGAAAATGAGTTACCAGACTTGGCTTGGTTTTACGATACGCTTCAGGTTCAGACCGGCGATAGCTTTATGGACATTGAGCCACCTTATGAAGTGATTGAACTTGATAATATGGGTGCTGAACATAATACGGATGAGCTAAGACTTGATTATAATTTAATTGAAAGCTTGTACATGAATGATTCAAACGAAACACAGATTGCCTATTTTGTCTTGGAAGGTCTAAAAGGAGAACTGGTAATGGATTACATCAACCAGTCACTCTATGGTATTGTGAAGGAATTTGAAGAACGTGAGAGCATTAATATCAAGGCGGAAATCCTTGAGCAAGATGAGTTCTTAACCATTGCTTATAAAGGAGAAAATACTGATCAAGGTTATACGTTTGAAAGGTATTTGACGCTGGATGTAAGAAGCGCAACTGTCATTAATCCTGAAACTATTGTAAAGGATTGGCAAGCCTTTGATAGCTTGTTCAGTGAAATGACGGATGGTCAGGTATACAGTGAGCAAGAGGGTGCTATGACATACATAGAGGATAACAAACTTGTGATAACTTTTGTACCACTTGATGATAGCGCCGAGCGTTTATACATCGAATTAGATATGGAATTACTGGCACCTATGATTGACTTTGACTTTGAAATGCCAGCCAGTTAATTTCAAGATAGGTAAATAATCAGTAAAAGATAAGCTGTGAAAACTTCTGGCTCTAGGCCATTAGATTTCGCAGCTTTTTGTTGTGAAAAGCATAGGCCTTAGATGAAAACCGACTGCTACTTGCAAATTTTTTGAAAAAATTCTTGGTGTAATATCTTTTGGCATTGTAGACACCACCCATAAGGAGTGTCTCCATACTTGCCCTAAGAAGTTCGCGAAGGGCTCGTTGTTTGGGCGTTGTGGTGTCAAAGACGTTATCAAATAAATAGTCTACAAATGTTTTGTATTTATTGAAAAAGCCATCCATCTTGGCAAACTTGATATGGGTGTTTGGTAGGGTTAGGTGGCCAATAGCCATATCAGTATCGATGTCCTCAAGGTCATCCGCTATCTGTAGGCTACGCCATAGCCATAGGCGAAGTGAGCTTCAGCCTCGCTGAGACTTCCTTTAACTAGATAGGCATCTGCAAGGACGGAAGAGCCACCTTTATAAAAGGTATAAGCTAGTAAGTCTATTTCGTGAAAGGTTGATGGGTTTTGTTGGTCAAGACTTTTGTTTTGAGCGTCCAGTATGGCCAATAGACTTTTGTAAACATCTGGATAGTCATTACGGCAATAATCAGATTCAATCAGATCAATCATATGAAAAATCATTGCTTCATCTTCATTATAGGACTCGGCAAAACCGGCACTGATTTTCTTGTAGAATCGTTTATTAAACGATTGTTTTTCCACCTTATCAATAGTAGGGTTATCCATATAGTTGTCTGTTAGTGGGTATAACATACTGTAAGCAAAGATGGCATTTGTAAGCTTAACTGACTCACCCATATATATTTGTAATGCAAAAACTACCCAAGCATTACGCATGGCTTGAGTAAGATCACTGTTACTTATGGATTCATCCATTGCCTTTGCTTTCTTGACAAAGTCTAGGGTTGCATCATAGTAGCCTTCATCATCTAGGATATCACAAGTACTACGACTGAGCCCTAAGGTCTGTGTCATAAACTTCAGAACTCTTGATTTTAGCAATTCATGATTCTCGTTCTTGTCTATTGATAACATGCCACCTGGATTTTGTTTAAGCATTCTTGCGAAATCCTTTTTGATTGAAACCAAGTCTTTGTCATTGATGATTTGTCCCTCGTTGGGATGAAACTCCCCAAAAGATGGTTGTAAATCATACCATATTGTTTTGTATTCTCGTAGGTGTTTTTTCGAATAAATAAGCCATAGGAACATTATACATTATTTGGGCGTAAAGTATCTTAGAAAGTCATTAGAAAATCTAAGAGATTTTACATTACAAAATGCAAATATATGGGTATAAATATTACGGCCGTAGTAGATAGAGAAGCTATAAATTTTGGTGTTTGTGTCGTTTGTGAGTCCATATACAAGATTATAGCTAGTTTATGCACTAAGGTTGACGGTCGCTATATATGGGTCTATAATGGGCTCATAAGGAACAAACAAACAACTTCTGGACCTGAATTGGAGGGCTCCTGATATGAGAGAAAATAGCGTACTTAGTGTAGTTGAAACCGATATATATGGTTGTGGTAATAGAATGTTAGATTATGCACTTAGCCACTCCGGCTATAATGGTGTTAGTAATGGAACCAGAAATTCTCAAACAGAAATGAACCAAGCTTCAGCTGATTATGAAGACAAAGGATTACTATTTTCAGCTTTGGAGCGACACAGAAGACATTAACTTAATCTGATTAATATATGAATTGCAGTACAAAAAAAAGAATGTTGGGCACAAGCAACATTCTTTTTTTTGTTGTAGCTTAGCAAAGTCATACAATTGCGGCGCAAACAATGCGGAGCTTCTTTGTTCTTTTCCTTTCAATATATGCTGTTATACGGTATTCTATTGATAGGATTATAAGTTAGTTGGTAGAAAAAAGGAGGAGGCAATAAGAATGGAAAAAAGTATTTGTACCATTTGATATGATTACAGAGTTTGTTACGGAGCATTTGAAGGGTATGGTATCCCAAAAGAAGATGCCAAAATCTGTGCTGATGTACTGATTAAATCAGATAAGAAAGGAATCGATTCACATGGTGTTAATAGTTAACTATTTATATAGACCGAATCAAAGCTGGTATTCAAAATCCGGTCACTGATTTTGAAATAGTAAGAGAAACACCAACGACAGCAGTGGTTGACGGCCATGATGGCATGGGGCAGGTTATTGGCTATAAATCAATGCAAATGGCTATTGATAAGGCGAAAAAATACGGAATGGGTATGGTTGCAGTGAGAAATTCCACTCATTATGGTATCGCAGGTTATTATACAGACATGGCAGCAGATGCAGGATGTATAGGGGTGACTGGAACAAATGCAAGACCTTCTATAGCGCCAACATTTGGTGTGGAGAACATGCTTGGGACAAACCCACTGACATTTGGTTTTCCAACAGATGAACCTTTTAACTTCTATTTGGATTGTGCCACTTCAATCACTCAAAGGGGTAAGATTGAGTACTTCGCTAGAACTGGTCAAGATACACCAGCTGGTATGGTTATTGGAAGAGATGGGACAGCAATGACTGATTCAGATCAGATTCTTGATGATTTGGTTGGAGGCAAAGCAGCCCTTGCCCCACTTGGTGGTATTGGTGAAGAGTTGGCCGGCTATAAGGGGTATGGTTATGCTACTGTTGTTGAAGTACTATCAGCTGCTCTACAACAAGGTAATTTTCTCAAAATGTTAACGGGGATTGGTGAAAATGGTGAGAAAGTACCGTATCACCTAGGGCACTTCTTTATTGCCATCGATACTGAAGCCTTTATGGGTCTTGATAGTTTTAAGAAGACAGCTGGTGATATTCTTAGAGAACTAAGGAATTCGACCAAAGCACCAGGTGCTAAACAAATATTCACAGCAGGTGAAAAAGAGTATAACAATTGGCTATATCGTAAAGACAAAGGTGTACCAGTGAACAAAGCTGTTCAAGAGGAATTGATGAGCGTTAGAGATGAACTGAAGCTGACTTCCTATGTGTTCCCTTTTGAAAACTTATAAATAAGTGAAATAATAGTTAGAAAAGAAATTGCTAGATGAAATTATTTGAGAAGGAAATATGAACAAATACAATCATATTTCCTTCTTTTTCACTTGAATAAATGTAAGCGCTTAGATTTCGTGGAAAACTTTTGAAAATCCTGTATTAATATATTGAAAGAAAAATTTTAACGATATTGTGCATATAGCTAGATTTTTTCAAGCTATGCTGTCGCTTGCATACGTCATTAATAAATTTATTACAATATATTACTATCGTGTGACTGTGAATATAGACAAAAATGATTGACAGATTTAGGCAAAGTGATATAATATATACAAGTCAGGACTTCACCTGATACCTGAAATGAGAACGCTTGCATATTTTTTTTGCACTTCTTTGCAAGCGCTTCCAAAATGTTAACAATTTGTTCAAATTATAAAAACTAGGGAGGACACATCAATGAAAAAATTACTAGCACTACTTATGGTTCTAACGCTTGCGGCATCTCTTATGAGTGCATGTGCAAAGAAAGACGAGGAACCAGCAGAGAAAATGACAGAAAAAACAGAGACTAAAGAAGAAGACAGCAAAGACGCTGGAAGTGAAGAAAAAAGAAGAGATGACTGAGAAAGAGAAAGTTTCTCTAAAAGTATGGGGTTCACAGGAAGAGCAAGAATTACTTGCTAAGATGGCTGAAGGCTTCAAAGCAGCTTACCCAGACAAAGAGTATGACATAACATTTGGTGTTGTTGGTGAACCTGATGCCAATACAAAATATCAAGAAGACCCATCTGCAGCAGCAGACGTTTTCGCTTTTGCCAACGACCAATTATACGACTTGGTCAATGCAGGTGCTTTATATGAAGTAACTAAGAACAAAGACGAAGTTATTGCAGCTAACATGTCAAGTGCTATTGACGCAGCAAGTAAGGATGGAAAGTTGTATGCTTATCCAATGACTGCTGATAATGGCTATTTCTTATATTATGACAAGAGTGTTATATCAGAAGAACAAGTTAAGTCAATTGATGGTATATTAGAAGCTTCTGCAGCAGCAGATAAGAAATTCTTCATGGACTTATCAAACGGTTGGTACATTGCATCATTTTTCCTTGGTGCTGGTGGCGAATTCCAAATAGTAGATGGTAAGCAAACTGTTAACTTCAACAATGCAGATGGCGCTATGGCCGGTGAAGCGATAAAAGCTTTAGCTGCTGATCCATCATTCCTTACAGGTGATGATGCTGTTCTAACAGGTGGAATGGGCGACACTATTAGTGCAGGAGTATCAGGAACATGGAATGCAGCCGCTATAGAAGAGAAACTTGGTGATAACTACGCAGCAACAAAATTGCCAACATATACTGCTGGTGGTAAGCAAGTTCAACTTGGTAGTTTTGCTGGCTTCAAATTAGTTGGTGTAAACAGCCTGACTGAGAATCCTGTAGATGCTATGCTATTTGCGCAATGGATTACCAATGAAGAGAACCAAGTCGAAAGATTTAATGTAAGAGCGATTGGTCCTTCAAATATCAATGCAGCTGATAGTGATGCAGTAAGATCTAACATTGCTTTATCAGGTCTAGCACAACAAAGTGCATTTGCCACTTCACAAAAAGACGTAATGGGCTCATATTGGGGACCAGCAGAAGCATTTGGAGCAGCTATGGAATCAAAAGACTATAGTATGTCTATTCAAGAAATGCTTGATGCAATGGTCGAGCAAATTGGTCAATAATTCATAAGTTAACCTAGACAGCTTGGGGCTTAAACTTCAAGCTGTCTTTTTGAATTTAATAAAGCAATGTGCATTGGAGGTCTTAACTTGCGACTAAGTCATATAATAAAACATAGTGATCTAAGGACAAAATTGTCATTTATAGTAATGGGATTTGGCTGTTTTACCAGGGGTCAAATTTTTAAAGGATTGGCTTACCTGTTTCTGCAAATAAGCTATGTTCTCTTCATTCGTGATTTTGGATGGGAATATTTGAAGAATATCACAACTTTAGGTGTTAGTGCGAAAAAAAGAAGTATGGGATGCTAAAGACGAAATCTATCGATATGTACCAGGTGATAACTCAATGCTGATATTACTCTTTAGCGTTTTGACTTTGATTATCACGGTGGTCATATTATTCTTATATATTAGAAGTATCAAATCTTGTTACAAGTCTCAGGTTCTTGTAGAACAAAAGAAAAGCCTACCAAAACTAAGAGATGATATTGCAGCACTATTCAATGAAAGGTATCACTTAACCTTATTAACAATCCCATCGTTAATGGTAATTATTTTCACTGTGTTACCAGTTGTCTTTATGGTGCTGATTGCCTTTACCAACTTTGATAAGGCCCATCAACCACCAGGGAATTTATTTACCTGGATTGGCTTACAGAACTTCAAAGATATGATGTGGCAAGACCCACTCAAATCAAAAACATTCTTTGGCATATTGTCATGGACACTTGTTTGGGCTTTCTTTGCTACCTTCCTAAATTATATCTTGGGAATGTTATTAGCACTTGCAATCAATAAGGACGGCATTCGCTTCAAGAAGTTCTGGAGAACCATATTCGTTACAACAGCAGCCGTCCCTCAATTTGTCAGCCTCATGTTAATGTCTCAAATGTTGCATGAACTTGGTCCGATTAATGTAATATTACAGGACCTAGGATGGGTTGACAGTGCGGTGCCATTTTTTGACAAATGGTGATTATGCGAGAATTACGGTTATCATTGTTAACATATGGGTTGGTATTCCGTACACAATGCTTATAACAACGGGCATACTTATGAATATACCAAGTGAGTTATATGAAAGTGCAAGAATTGATGGTGCGAATCCCTATAGAATGTTTGTAAGTATTACATTGCCCTATATGTTATTTGTAACAGCGCCATACCTAATTACTCAGTTTATTGGAAATATCAATAACTTCAATGTCATTTTCTTGTTAACAGCAGGAAGGCCATTGACCCTTGATTACTATCAAGCAGGTAAAACAGACCTCCTTGTTACATGGTTATACAAGTTGACAGTTACTGAGCAAAACTATGGTGTTGCTTCAACTATAGGTATATTCGTGTTCATTATTTCTTCAACGATGTCACTTCTTGTATTTAATCTAACGGCGTCAAGAAAGAGAGAGGGGGATTTCCAATAATATGAATAAGAAAAAACGTATGTTCAATTCAATTATTTATATAGTATTAAGCATAATGTCTGTGATTTGGCTTATACCAATAGCTTGGTTGGTGCTTATCTCATTTAGAGAGGAACCTGGTGCATATACCACATATCTAATGCCGCAGAGTTACACATTGGCCAACTATACTAATTTGTTTAGTCAGACAGATTTGTTTAATTTCCCTCAATGGTTCTTAAACACATTTATTGTAGCAATATTTACGTGTTTGATAGCTACTTCACTTGTCTTTGTGGTTAGTTATGCTTTAAGTAGGTTACGTTTCTCGGGGCGTGAAAAGTTAATGAATATTGGTTTGGTTCTTGGAATGTTTCCAGGCTTCATGAGTATGATAGCGATATATCACATTCTAAAGGCAGTAGGACTTGATCAGACTCTTACAGCGTTGGTACTTGTTTACTCTGCAGGTGCGACAATTAACTTCTTCATTGTTAAGGGATTTCTTGATACTATTCCAAAATCACTTGATGAAGCTGCAACAATTGATGGGTGCACCAATAATCAAGTGTTGTGGAAGATAATTATTCCGATGTCGCGACCAATCATTGTGTATACTGCATTGACATCCTTTATAGCACCATGGGTTGATTTTATTTTTGTTAGTGTCATCATGAAAGATAATTATGACAAGTACACGGTTGCTCTTGGCTTATTCCAAATGATTACACGTGAGAATATCTATAAATACTTCACTCAGTTTTGTGCTGGTGCTGTTATTGTAGCAATACCAATAACAATTCTATTTATCATTATGCAACGCTTCTATGTTGAAGGTGTGACAGGTGGTTCGGTTAAAGGATAAGGAGCTTATTGTGAGAAAGTTTATTATTGTGGGGTTGTTGTTAGTTAGTTACTTAATAACAGCTTGTTCTAGTGGGCGTATCCTACCCAAGATAGATGACATGTATGGTAACTATTATGAGATATTTGTGCGTAGTTTCTATGATTCTGATGGAGATGGTATTGGTGATATTAAAGGGATTACTAAGCAAATGACTTATCTTAATGATGGTGATGACAAAAGTCAAAATGACTTGATGATTGACGGTTTGTGGCTTATGCTATAATGCCTTCGCCGTCATATCATAAGTATGATGTAACGGATTATAAGGAGATTGACGAGCAATATGGTAGCCTAGAGGATTTTGAAGAACTGATGAAGGTAACAGACAAGTCAGACGTTAAAGTCATCATTGATTTTGTAGTGAACCATAGCTCCAAACTCCATCCATGGTTTTTGTCAGCAACAAAGAGCCTGAGCATAGAACCTTGTGGCATTGAAGTTTGCAGTGAAGTAGACTTGTGTAGAGATCACAATATTTATGTAGATTACTACCATTTCACCACAGAGAAAGGTTTACCGAATTATCATCAAGTGCAAGGGTCACCTAACTATTATTATGAAGGCGCCTTTGGAGACCATATGCCAGATTTAAACCTAGATAATGAAAGTCTCAGAAGTGAGCTTATAGATATTGGAATATTCTGGATGGACAAGGGTGTTGATGGCTTTAGGTTAGATGCGGTCACTCACTTTTATGACAACAATATCACCAAGAATCAAGAATTTCTTGCTTGGCTAAAGGATTCATTGGCCGAGCATAACCCCGATGTCTATATCGTTGGTGAAGCTTGGACAGATGGTGGTACAATAGAGAAACTATATGAAAGTGGCGTAACGAGTTTCTTTAACTTTCCTTTTTCAGGTGGGACAGGTGACATCATCAAGAACATTAAGACGAAAAATGGTAAGGAAATGACAGCAGATATTGTTAGATGGCAGTCTGCTCTTAATGCCATTAGCCCTAGTGCTATTGATGCGGTATTCTTATCTAATCACGACAATGCTAGAAGTGGTGGCGCCTTGAATAAGGATTTGGTATTGCAAAAAATGGGTGCTTCAGTTTATATGTTGATGCCAGGGAATTCATTTATTTATTACGGCGAAGAAGTCGGAATGTTAGGCTCTGGCAAAGATGAAAATAAGAGACAACCAATGATTTGGTCTATAGAGAATCCAGAAGGCATAACAACGCCTCCTCCATATAGCGAAGAGGATCGGGTGGTTGAATATGGGGTCATGGAGCAGTTAGATGATGAGGAGTCCTTATTAAGACATTACATGAAATTGTTGAAGCTTAAACGTCAACATCCAGAAATAGCACGAGGTGTTATCACAGGTATAGAAGTCGACAATGATGGCATCTGTGCATACAAGAGCACATGGGACAATGATGGTGTTATAGAGGAGATTACAATTATACATAATCTTACCGACGAACCATATGAGCTAATGTTAGAAAACGTTGCTTGCCAATCCCTTGTTGATAGTTTAGAAAACTCAGGCGTAGAAATAGTTGAAAATGATGGTTCAGTTGTATTGCCAGGCAAATCAACAATACTATGTCAATAGAATTGAAATTATGTGAATAATGTGGGCTAAATTAGATCGAAAGTATCTGATTTAGCCCTTTTTTGGCTTTTTATTCAGAAATCACTATAAAAACAACATAAACAGACAATAAAAAAGAAAAAACAGGTGACAAAGCAAGAAAAAGATGGTACAATTCAAATATACAACACAATACAACATAATAAAAGATAAAAACAATAGAAAACTAAAACCATGGTCCAGAAAGGAAATATACATATGAAAACACATGCAGTTCGTTTATACGGAAAAGAAGATTTAAGACTAGAATCATTTGATTTACCTGAGATTAAAGATGATGAGATTTTAGCACAAATAGTATCAGATAGTATATGTATGTCATCATACAAGGCAGCAAAGCAAGGTCCTGACCATAAAAGAGTGCCAAATGATGTAGCAGATAACCCAATCATCGTTGGACATGAGTTTTGTGGAACCCTTGTCAAAGTTGGAAAAGATGTTGATACACAATTCAAGGCGGGAATGAAGTTCTCAATCCAACCTGCACTGAATTTGAAAGAAGATCCATATGCAGCACCTGGATATAGCTTCAAGACTATTGGTGGTGACGCTACATACATCATCATTCCTAAAGAAGTAATGGAGCAAGATTGTCTGCTTCAATATGAAGGTGATGCATTCTACTATGGTTCAGTTGCAGAGCCTATGTCATGTATCGTTGGTGCTTATCACGCTAACTACCATACAGTTCAAGGATCATATGAGCATAAGATGGGTATCGTAGAAGGTGGAAACACAGCAATCCTTGCTGGTGTTGGGCCGATGGGGCTTGGAGCAATTGATTATGCAATACACTGTGATAGAAAACCAGGACTTCTTGTAGTAACGGACATTAATGATGAAAGACTAAAAAGAGCAAGTGAAATATACACAGTAGAAGAAGCAGCAAAGAATGGCGTTAAATTGGTTTATGTAAATACAGGTGACACAGAAGATCCAATTGCTCAACTTATGGAATTAACAGATGGTAAAGGTTACGACGACGTATTTGTCTATGCACCAGTTAAGCCAGTCATTGAACAAGGAGACAAGATTCTTGGACATGATGGATGCCTTAACTTCTTTGCAGGACCAACAGATACAGCGTTCTCAGCTAACTTTAACTTCTATAATGTACATTACAATGCAACACATATTGTAGGTACGAGTGGTGGTAACACTGATGACCTTAGAGAATCACTTGAATTGATGGCTAAAGGTGTTATAAACCCATCATCAATGATTACACATGTTGGAGGCCTTGACAGCGTTGTTGAAACAACACTGAATCTTCCAAATATTCCAGGTGGTAAGAAACTTGTTTACAACAACATCTCAATGCCAATGACAGCGATCAATGATTTTGAGACACTTGGTAAAACAGATGCAATGTACGCTGAACTAGATAAGATTGTAAAAGCCAATAATGGTTTATGGTGTCTTAAAGCAGAGCAGTATTTACTTAAGAATGCTAAAGCAATTTACTAGTAGTGAGCACTATGAAGCAATATCAAATGTAAATCAATCAAACTAATAATACATCAAAATGATGTTATCTGGAGGTTAATATGAATTGTCAAAGATTAGAGAATAAAGTAGCAGTTATTACTGGCGCAGCACAAGGACTTGGAGAAGCCCTTGCCCAAAGGTTGGACGCTGAAGGATGTAAAGTAGTCCTTGGTGACATTAACATTGAGGCTGTAACAAAAGTGGCTGAAGGACTTAAAGATGCAGTAGCTGTTGAAGTCAATGTTTGTAAAGAAGACCAGGTAGCCAACTTATTCAAAGTTGCTGAAGAAAAATATGGTCGTGTAGATATTACGGTATGTAACGCAGCTATTTTATTAGCTGATGCTGCAGTTGATTTCGACCTAGATAAGTGGAAGCTTATGTTGGATGTCAACCTTACAGGTTATTTCTTAACAGCTAGATACGCAGCAAAATCAATGCTTAAGAATGGTTATGGAAGTATCGTTCAAATTAATTCTAAATCAGGTAAGAAAGGTTCATTCAAGAACTCAGCTTACGCAGCAAGTAAATTTGGTGGCATTGGATTCACTCAATCTTTAGCCCTTGAAATGGCTGAAAGTGGTATCAGAGTCAACTCAGTTTGTCCAGGAAATATGCTTGATTCTCCATTATGGGTTAACAGCCTTTATAAACAATATGCTAAGAACCAAGGCATTACTGAAGAAGAGGTACGTGCAAAGTATGTCAATGCAGTACCTATGAAACGTGGTTGTCAATATGAAGACGTTGCTAACCTTATGGTATTTTTAGCTTCCGATCAATCAAGTTATATTACTGGTCAAGCCATGAATGTAACTGGTGGACAGGAAATGCGATAAATAAGCATCAGATATAGGAGGCTATTATGTGTGTAGATTATCTTGATATACTTGGTGGCAAGACAGCCAAGGAACGTTTAAGTGCCTTAATATCCCTAAGAAAATTAGTGGATGAAGGCGAAATTACTTACAAAGAAGAAAAAGGCTATGTGAACAACCATATCCACACCACTTACTCATTTTCACCATACTCACCTTCAAGGGCAGTATGGGAAGCTAAGAGAGCTGGTCTTTTGACAGCAGGAATTGTTGATCATGATTCCATTAGTGGGGCCAAAGAATTTATTGAAGCAGGAAAAATCCTAGATATGGACACAACAATTGGTCTAGAATGTCGTGTTAGTATGAAGAACACGCCGTTTCATGATAGAAGACTTAATAACACTGACCAGGTGGGGATTGCTTATGTTGCTATGCACGGCATACCACACACACAAATCGACGTTCTTGAGGCATTCCTGACGCCTTATAGAGAACGCCGTAATGCTAGAAACAAGTTGATGGTTGATAACATCAACAAATTATTTGGCCAAGAGATTCTTGATTTTGAACGTGATGTTGTTCCATTATCCATGTCCGAATTTGGTGGGAGCATAACAGAACGACATCTGATGTTTGCATTGGCTAAAAAATTCATGAGAATGTATGGCAAAGGCAAAGACCTGGTTAGTGTTCTTGAGAATGACTGGTCCATCGATGTTAAAGGCAAGGCAAGAGAAATTCTAATGGATGAGAGCAATATGTTCTATGATTATGACCTCTTAAGTTTACTCAAAGGTGCTTTTGTAGGTAAAATCTATGTGGATGCAGTGGATGAATGTCCAGATGTAACTGAATTCGTTGCATTGGCAAACCAGGTTGGTGCAATATCTGCTTATGCCTATCTGGGTGATGTTGCCAACTCAAAAAACAGGTGACAAAGTTGATATGAAGTTTGAAGACGATTACTTAGATGAATTATTTGACTACCTAAGTGAAATTGGTTTCAAATCAGTGACTTATATGCCAAGTCGAAATACAACGGAGCAATTGCAACGTGTACGAGACTTATGTGACAAACTTGATTTCTTCCAGATTAGTGGTGAAGACATTAATTCACCAAGACAAGCTTTCACTTGTGAAGCTTTGCTTAAACCAGAATATGGTAATCTGATAACAGCGACATGGGCTATGATTGGTCATGAACTTGAAGCAACAAAAGACCAAGACAATGGTATGTTTAGTGATACGGTCGCAAAGAAGATGCCAGAGCTAAACAAACGTATTGAGCACTATGCAACATTGGTAAAATAGATTCAAAGATTACCCTTTGATTATATAACTTTTAACAATGAAAAGCCGGCTCCATTGGAACCGGCTTTTTGTTGTTTACACATTACAAATACTTAATGGCTTCCTCGATTTCAAGTGGCTTGCTGAAAAAGAAACCTTGAAGTTCGTTGGGTTCAAAGGGTTTGAGTAAGTCCCACTGGGCCTTTGTTTCAATGCCCTCAACAGTCACTCTATAATGCAAGTCCTTTGATAAGTTCATAATTGCCTTAAGGACTTTCATGTATTTGACGTTAGGCATTCGGCTGATAAATTCCCTGTCAATCTTTATCTTGTTGATTGGTAGGTTCCTAATGTAACTGAGGGATGAATAACCTGTACCAAAATCATCTAAAGCGATTGTGAAGCCATCATGGCGTAGCCGCTTTAATAAGGATTTGGTTAATTCGAAATTATCCACCAGACTGGTCTCGGTAATCTCAATCTCTATAGATCTGTTGTCAATATCATACTTGTTGACGGTACGTTTTAGATAAGATATTGTGTCGTCATTTTCCAGGTGTTGAGAGGATAAGTTGAGGGAAATGTGAATGCCTTTTTTATCAAGATTATAAGCCTGAATGTCGCTACAAACCATATCAATAACTTGTCGACCTATATAGATGATTTGTCCAGTTTGCTCAGCGATATCAATGAATTCACCAGGCATTCGTATGCTACCATCAGCCATTTTCCATCGTATCAGTGCTTCATAACCCATAAGTTCAACGCCATCGTTGGCGAATTTTGGCTGGTAATACATGACAAACTGTTTCTCTTTGATGGCCAAATCAATTTCTGCATAGAGTTTTTGCTCATCAAATATCTGTTGCTGCATCACTTTTGAGAAGAAGGTATATTGGCTTTCGGGTGAATCCAATGAGGTAATGGCAGCGATACAGGCTTTTTTGATTAATAACTCAGGGGTTTTGTCATCATAGGGATAACTTGCTATACCAATTTTAGCAAATAACCTGAAGGTGAAGTAGTCGGTATAGAAGGGGGGACTCAAACATGGTAACAATTTGGCTCATATCTTTTTCGATATCGGTAGAGCTGTTATTACTTAGTATTACTATGTCATCGCCTTTTATAATACCAATGTCATAATGCTCTGGGTCAAGTATTAAACGAACCTTCTGGGATATTTGATGCAACAAAGTTTCGTAAACACCGAATCCAAGGGTGTTGGAGACATCGCTGATATTGGAGATAGTCAAATAGATTAAATGAAGTCGGTTCCAATAGTTCATTTGTTCATTGACGTGTGAAATAAACTTGTGTGTGTTCATATAACCTGTCATTTGGTCATAGTCCACAAGTTGCTCAATTTTTTCTTCTTGCTGTTTGAGCGCATCACTTTTAGAATTTAATGCTTTTTGACTTGTCTTTAAGTCCTTTGCGTAAGCTTCAAGCTCACGTTGTGAGTCGATGATGGTATCATTGGCTTTAACAAGGGCCTGGCTAGATTTGCGATACTTTAAGATGCTGTAAACAAGAAATCCTATAATCGCAAGCAAAAAAAAACAAGGCTAAAACAAGGAAATTCAGTAGTAGACGGCTTATCATCACATCTTCCACAAACTTCACCTCTTCAAAGACCTCTTTATTATTGTAACATATTTTGTTGGAATCTATATGTCTTTTATATGACACAAGTTGGACTTTATATTTGGTGGGTTTTGGTGTAAACTCATACAAGTAATGAGAGAGACTAGGCAAGCCAGTAGTTGGCGAAAAAAGTGCTGTAAAAGGCTGAAAAATGGAGGTATTATGAAGGATTTAGTAAAACGTTACGGATTTATTATTGTTGGGCAATTCATTGGGGCCGTTGCCTTCAACCAGATTTTATTACCAAATAATCTGGTTGCGGTAGGATTTGGTGGTATCGCTACAGTCATTAACAAAATGACAGGTATGAATTTGCAGTTGCTATTGGTGTTACTTTGTACACCGGTTATCATATGGGCATTCTTTAGGTATAAGAGAAAGCAAGTGTATTTTGCTGCCCTTTGTTTTGGCTTATTTACATTCTATATAGGTGTCGTTGATAAAATTATTCCACCCTTCGTGACTGACCCTATCATAGCTTCAGTTGCAGGTGGTATTTTACTTGGCTTAGCTGGTGGTATGGTAATTAGTCAGGGTGTTGCCAATGGGCCAGAAGCTATTATTGGGCTGTATCTAAAAGAGAAAAGAGATATCACAATTGGAAACTTCTTCTTGATATTGAACACGGTAATTATATTCTCATCAATTATCTATGGTGATCTGACACTAATCATCTATTCATTAATGAGTAATTATGTTGCAGGTAAGATAACAGACTTCGTCATTGTTGGTAATAAGCGTTATTATATAGTGAATGTTATGTCGGATAAATATCTTGATATTACGGACTATATCCACAATGACCTGGGTCGTGGTGTCACATTCATTCAAAGTATGGACACAAGCAATGTTCAAAAGAAGATGATGTTAAAGACAGTTGTCAGCAAACGTGAATTGGTTAAGCTTAAATATTATGTCAAAGGACTTAAGGACAATAGTTTTGTTTATGCCACTGAAAGTACGGGACTTCTAGGTGGTGGCTTTGAAGGCTAAAGGATAAAAATTGTCAAAAAACAGCGGAAATGTTGTATTATGTGGTTTTATGTTGTAAAATGTAGGTAACACACAACACATCAAGTTTGCACAAACGTGGAAGGAAACAGTATGTTAGCTATAGAGAGAAGACAAGAAATAATGCGTCTAATAAGACGTGATAAATCTGTAAGGGTACATGAACTTGCTGGAAGGTTTGAAGTGACTGAAGAGACCATTCGCCGTGACCTTGATAAACTAGACAAAGAAGGCAAAGTTAAGAAGACTTATGGTGGTGCAATCCTTGAAGAGCCTGTGTCTGACGACCCTTCATTTATGGACCGTCAAAAGGTCAATATGGACGAGAAGAAGTTAATTGCAAAAAAGAGCCAGTGAACTGATTGAAGATGGTGAAACTATATTCATTGATATGTCAACAACGGCCCTTGAAGTTATCAAAGCAGTCAGTCCTAGTAAAAAAAATTACTGTAGTAACCAACTCTCTTGAAGCTATTGTTGTCCTTGCTAATAGAGACAATGTTAGGCTTGTGGTCATTGGTGGTACTTATGACAATAATAATCTGTCCATGGGTGGAGCGATGACCAGTAAATTTATAGACCACTATTATGTGGATAAGACATTTTTCTCCGTAAAAGGAATCTCCAAAGAAAGAGGCATTATGGATTCAAAAGAAGAGATTGCAGAGCTTAAGTCAATGATGGTCAAAAACACCCGCCAGGCAATCTTGGTGATTGATGGATCCAAATTTGATAAATCAGCTCTTGTGAGGGCTATTAATCCTAGTGAGGTAGATGTCATTATTACTGACCATAATCTTGATGAAGAGTGGCAGTCATATTTTGAGGACAACGGTATTGATGCAATTGTCGTTAGTTAAATGACATAAGATGAAGTGACGAGATGCTGTTTGTTTATTCTGGTCAGATTATCCATGACATTCATGGAGTAGAAATCAGGCTTGGCAAAGGCGAAATCCTTCTAATGGACATGAATGTGTCTCATAGCATCAAAGCCGCAAGTATCTAGACGATATTGTTGTTGGTGAAGTTGACACATCTGTTATTATCGATTTGATTGGTTATATCGAGGAGAATTATAAGACGGTATCCCTTAAGGAAATGGCAGAGGTTTTCAATTATAACTCTGATTACCTTGGTAAATAAATTAAAAGGCTGACAAGTGAGACCTTCAAAGGTCTTGTTAAGAAAAGGAAATTAAAAGAAGCAGCCAAACTTCTTAGGAACACAGAAGCACCAATACTTGATATTCTTGAATCCATTCATTATTCCAATGCCTCATATTTTTATAAACAATTCAAGGCGGAATATGGCAAGACCCCAGATGATTATTGGAAATCAGAATAATACTGACCAATAAGAAGCCAGAAGGCAGTCCACATTTAATGGACTGCCTTTATTTTGTACGCATTAGCTTCCAGTAAAAACCTCCAATGATATAATGATGTTTGCACCAAAGTATAGTAGGCAGTAAATTTATGGTAGGTTAAGAGCTAACATAGGGAGGATACCGACTAAATATAGCGTTTCTCAAATAATGGGATTTCTAAAAGGTAAAAGTGCAGAATATATCCGTCGGCAATGACATAAAGATACAATAGCCGATCAAATAAGTTTAAAAGAATATAGATCCGTTTACGGGTGAGCCAGTGAAAAAAAAGGTAATAAATAAAACCCTTTAGGAGTAACCAGAAGAAATGGTGCGGCTGGCAAACTAATTCAATTCTTTTGCAGACGCAGCTGGTAACATGCCATTATAGGGCAAAGGACAAACCACTAACTAAGGTGGTGGTTGTGATTTGTTTATAGTATAATAGGTAGTAGAGGGTGAAGGAGGCAGCTGTGTTTAGAAGAACAGCTCTATTTAGTGTACTTATTTTGGTCTTGATATGTATTGGTTCACCGACATTTTCTGAAGAAGTTGAACCAATGGAGACCGTAAAAGAAAAGAAGCCTTTAGTTCTTAGTGAAATAGGAAGAGACGAAGGTCTAAAAGACTTATCTGTATCCAGCATTATTCAGGATAGAGATGGGTTTATGTGGTTTGGAACACAAGGTGGTTTGCACAAATACGATGGTAGAGATATGGTTGTCTATAGAACCAATCCCTTTCAATCCGATGGCATTGTTCATAACCTGATTCAAACTATGTTCTACGACGAATATAATCATACTCTGTGGTTAGGAACCTATCAAGGCATATCAAAACTGGATATTACAAGCAACACATTTACTAACTATACAATGGAGACCCATGGACTTTCTAATAATATTATCGTTGCCATTACAAAAGATTCAAGTGGTGATATGTGGTTTGGTACAATGAATGGCTTAAACCGATTGAATCCTATTACTGAGGTCTTAGAGTCTTATGATATTTCAGAAGAGGTAGTAAGGAGTCTATTAGTTGATTCAAAAGGTCGTTTGCTTGTAGGTACTTATAATGGAATGTGGGCGTTCGATTATGCGGATAATGAACTTGATTATATTGATATTGAGTACCCTAGTCTCTACGTGATGGTCATCAAAGAGTTTGAAGAAGGACTCTTAACACTTGGCATGTGGGATGGTGGTGTTATGACTGTCGATATGGATTATCGTATTGTTGATAGATTTTCTTATGATGATAACCGGGTATATGCCTGCACCAGACTAAGAATAAAACTTTGTGGATTGGTACTTGGGGTGGAGGCTTGTTCTTGGAGGATGGAGAACAAGTATATCACTATAGTGGAACAGGTCTTGAAGGGGATATTGGTCACTCAGTTGTCTATTCTTTTGTAGAAGACCGTGTAGGTAATGTTTGGATTGGCACAAATGGAGGGGGCATATTTCGATCTAATCCAAGTAAAACCAACTACTTGAAGTTAAAACATAATCCTGAAGACCCAATGTCTCTTGATGCTGGCAAAATCAATACAATCTTCAAAGACAAGGATGGTAGCTTGTGGGTTGCGGTCTACAATAAAGGCCTAAATATTCTTGATAATGAAACGCAGGTGATTCATAAATACAATACTCAAAATGACTTCATTCATGATCAGATTATGGATATTATAGCTTATGGTGATGATGTCTTACTTGCTTCCGGGGCTGGTGTTATAAAATATGACCGCCAGAGTGAGGAATTCGAAAGACTAAATATTGTTGATGAAGATGTGATTGTCTATGCTTTAGAAACAGATTTCAAGAATCATCTGTGGGTTGGTACATATTTGGAGGGCGTATATGAGTTTGATGAAGAGTTGAAGCTGATTAACCATTTCTACATCGATGGTTCTATCAAGATATCAGATGATTTGGTCTATGATTTATTATATGATTCCAATGGGTATATGTGGATAGGGACTAACAATGGATTGAATGTTTATAATACAATGACTGAGCAAATGATTGGGACTTACACTAAGATGGAGAATCAACAATCATTGCCTGTTAATGCAATTCGTAACCTACTTCAGGCAAGTGATGGCAGTATATGGATAGGGACAACCGGTGGTGGTGTGACAAAATATATGCCAGACATAAGGGAGTTCCATAGCTACACAGAAAAAGAGGGACTTGCTGACAATACTGTGGTGGGCTTATTAGAATCAAAAGATGGTCGTATATGGGCTGCTACTCATAATGGCATTAGCATTATTGATGATGTTTCAAATCAAGTGGTAAATCTAACACCGTCAGATGGTATAGGCGGTTATAACTTTACAGGTAGTGGTTATAAAGATGTTCAGCATACAATGTATTTTGGTGGTAGCTTTGGCGTATCTGAAATACCAGCGACTATTTACTCAAAGGAAACATTATTACCGCCTCTGTATATTACCAAAATGTATGTACTTAATACAATTGTTGATGAATCTATTGGTATTTATAATGGCAAGGAATATGTACTCAGTGCAAAAGAGAACTATGTCGCATTTGAATTCAGCGCCCTTGACTATGAGAATACCAATCAACTTCAGTACAGTTATTATCTAGAGGGTGTGGATGAGGCTTATATTGAGATTGGTAACAGAAATTATGTTTCTTACTCCAACTTAAAACCAGGCAGTTATAAATTTCATGTTAGGGTTAAAACATCACAAGGTGATTATACGGATTCAGTCAGCGTTGGATTGACCATTAGGAAACCCTGGTACCTAAGCATTTTTGCTTATATAAGTTATATATTTATCTCTCTCTTTCTGATTTATAGTCTGAGAAAAATTAGAGAGACCAGAATCATTGGTAAGAAAAATGAGGAATTAACAGAAATGTCAACGAAAGACCCATTAACAGAAATCTATAATCGTAGATATTTTGATTCAGTTCTCTATGACTACATACAACTGGCCAGAAGAAGCAGGAATTATATCTCTCTAATTATGTTGGATATGGACAATTTCAAGGTAATTAATGATAGATACGGACACGTAGTTGGTGACGGCGTACTAAGAAGTCTTACAAGAATCATAGTTGATGAGCTGCCAAGAAAAACAGACTTCTGCGCAAGATATGGTGGTGATGAGTTCGCCATAGTACTATATGATACAGATAGGAAAGGTGCTCTTGAAGTGGCAAAGAGAATCATGAATTCAACCAGTATAATACCTCTTAAGAATCAAAAGGAGCTAACTGATGTAAGAACAACCATCAGTATGGGAATCAATTCTATAATTCCAGATGAGGGTTTGAACATGACTGACCTAGTGAATCAGGCGGATATGGCCCTTTATGAGGCCAAAACTTCTGGCAAAAATAGGGTTATTTGTTACGAAGATCAATCCACAGGAATTTGATAAAAAAGGGACATATGTCCTCGATTCATAAGTGAAAAATGATAAAATTAGCTTATAAGAAAGAGGTGCAGTTATGGAATCAACGATCAAAGATATCATTGATATCACAACAAGTCCATCCCTAACTATGCAACAGAAATTGATTAATCTTGGGAATGTGGCTGAAAGGCTTATATCACCTAAAGACTTGCTTGGATATAGTGATGAGGAAATGGCTTATATGGACAATCAAATGATTTGCGATTTGAATGAAGGCTACGCCATCTATAGGCCAAGGTACATAGTGCCAGATTATGGTGTCTTCATTGAAAAGGGATGTGAGTTTCTTGACATTTCGCCACCAAAAGACTTGGATGAATGTCTTGATGGCTTGATGATTCTCTATAGGCACGTACCATCCATTACATCATTTCCCGTATTCATCGGTCACTTGGATCAACTATTTGAGCCTTTCATGACAGATGAAGCGACGGATTACGTCAAGATTAAAAGATTCCTCAATCATATAGATAAGACAATTACAGACTCATTTTGTCACGCGGATATCGGACCTTACGAAACGACCGCAGGTAGGTTGATCCTTAAAGCGGTTATAGAACTTGAGAACCCTACACCAAATATGACTCTTCGTTATGATAAGGCTAAGACTTCCAGAGCATTTGCAGAACTTGCAGCCAAGTCCTGCCTATTGGTATCCAAACCATCCTTTTCAAACGATGTTAAATACACTGAGGATGTAGGTAGTCACGCCCTATGCAGTTGCTATAATGCCCTTCCATTTGGAGGCGGTGCTTATACATTGTCAAGACTTAGGCTTGGAACCATTGCCAAATCGGTGGATAGTCTTGAAGTCCTAATCAATGAAGTATTGCCGAAAGTGTCAAAACTTATGCTTTCGATAATGGATAAAAGGATTAGTTTCCTTGTTGAGAAATCCAATTTTTTCGAATCCAGTTTTCTTATTAAAGAGGCTTATATAGCTAAAGACAATTTCACTGCTATGTTTGCAATAATAGGGCTTGCAGATGCAGTGAATGCCATGCTTGAGCTAGAGGGTGTCAATGAAACATTCGGACAATCAAGAAGAGGTGATGAAATAGGTCATCTGATTATGAAGACTGTTTTGAGTGTGGTTGATTGCCATGAAGGCAAATATGTTGCGAGAACAAATCATCGTTATTTGCTTCATGCACAAGTAGGTGCCAGCCTTCATGATGAAGATAATAACAATACACCGGCACATAGGATTAAAGTCGGTCAGGAACCAACACTAATTGATCATCTCAAACAATCTGCCCAGTTTCATGAGTATTTTCCATCGGGTACAGGCGACCTATTTGCCTTTGACCAAAGCTATGTGGACCACCCAGAAGCGGTTGTGGATATTATAGATGGTGCTTTTGCCAGTGGTTATCGCTATATAACTACTTATATGAAGAACACAGACTTGATTCGAGTCACAGGCTATTTGGTTAAGAAGAGTGAAGTGGAAAAAGCTAGAAAAGATCAAGCAGTCCTTAGAGACACAACCTGGTTCGGTATGGGTACAGAAGATACGAGCGGTGTGTTTGACCGTAAGTTGAGAAAGTAGATATGTTAAGAGAGAAAAGTAATTGAGAGTAGGCAATTGTATGAAACTTCCTGTGCATCGAATTATTCCATTTTCAAATGTCGAAGGTATCGGCAACCGTACCAGCATTTTTTGTTCAGGCTGTAATGCCAATTGTTTGTATTGCCATAATTCGGAGACCATTCCCATGGTATCAGAAGAGGTCGATTACTATAGCGTGGATGAAATGGTTGAAGTAGTTAAAAATCATATGCCCTTCATCAGAGGTATCACAGTATCAGGCGGTGAAGCTACCCTCTATCATAAATACTTGGCAGAACTATTTAGAAGGGTTCACGCGCTGGAGCTAAGCTGTTATGTGGATAGCAATGGATTTTTCGATATAGAGCAAATTGCTGACTTGGTCGATGAGACAGATAAGTTTCTCTTTGATATTAAGGGGATAGGTCCTTCGTTGAAGGATCTTTGTTTTTCGGAGTATCTTTTGACGAATCAAAAGATAAATCAAGGCTATGAAGAAGACTTTGGAATTAATCATGAACACCTAGAGAATTTGAAAAGACTGCTTGAGATAGACAAGATAGAAGAAGTAAGACTGGTTTATGTCAAAGGCTACTACGACCCAAGAGAAGTGGTTGATTATATCAGTAAAGCATTGATGCCTTACCCACAAGTGAGCTTTAAGATTATTAGGCTCATGGCAAAGGATTGCCTAAAGACCGCCTCTATAAACTGAAAGGTGCTATTCCTAAACAGGAAGAAGTAAATGATTTGGCAGATTACGCCAGACAATTGGGCATCCGCAAAGTTATCACAATAGTATAAATGGACACTTATGGGATATTGGCCATGTATGATTTTAGTTTATCAATATCAAGCAGTGTGATTTTCGATTTTTCTTTCAAAAGGATGCCTTCATCTTCGAAGCTGTTAAGAACCCGTCTTAGGTGTCTTGGTGTGACACCGAAGTAGGCGGCTATCTGGGTCACTGGTAGGGAAATGACCTTTGACTGGCTTCTTTTGACAAGGTCAAAAAGGTATTTGGCCAATCGGTTCTTCAGTGGATAGAGCATAGAGCTTGAGTATCTAGAGGATGTACGTTTCATTTTACAGGCCATATTCTCACAGATGAGCCTATAGAAGTTTATGTTGTGGTTAAAGTGTTTTTCTATAAGAAGAACAGGGATGGCTAAAAAAGTACAAGGGGATAGAGCGACAACGTTATGGTAATAAGTGTCCCCTGAGAAGTATTCAAGGTCTCCTATGACATCCATAGGATAGATGAATTCAAGAAATCCAATCTTACCTTCTTGTGTTGCGGGTGATACTCTAGATTCACCTTCAAGTACCAAATATAGATATTTGACATCCGTTGCTTCATCAATAATAGGTTCATTGGCATCAAAGTAATGCAATTGTAGAAGTTCTATAACCTTTAGGTCAAAGACTTCTTCTAAGTGATGAAGCTTAATGTAATCTTGTATGGTTGATGACTTATTTGATATTTTCATTGTAGCTCCCGGAGGTGTAACATGAATAAAAAAAGTAGTATTGCCTTGGCGACACTCTAAAATTGATAAAGAGCTTTTTAGAAGCTTAACAATGAGAAGTGATAGAAAAGCCCTTGTCCATCTACTAACCCATCTAATGCTTGTAGTACTTCTAGCCATAGTCAGTTACAGGTCATTTAAAGTCTTGCCTCTATATTTCAGTATACCAATATATTTTGTTTTCACCAATGTTTTTATTTTCATGGGCCTTTGTTCTGGCATTCATGAGATGAGCCATGGTACAGTATTCAAAACGAAGAGCCTCAACTGGTTCTTCATGAGGTTCATAAGCTTTATAACTTGGTCGGATTATGTGTTCTATAGAGAGAGCCACATGAAACATCATCAGTATACGGCGCATCATGGTTTAGAACAGGAAGTGGTCTTACCACTCAAATTAAGAATCAGAGACTTTATATACAGTCTCATTGGCATAATCCTGACAAAAGAATGGTTACTACTTTTACTCATTACATTCCCGATGGCTTCCAGCAGTATAGCTAGTTATGCTGTGACAATGAGCCAACATTCAGGATTGCAAGCGGATGTTGCTGATTCAAGGAAGTGTTGCAGATCAGTGAAGTTAGGTCCTATCTATCAATTCCTGTATTGGAACATGAATTATCATATCGAACATCATATGTATGCCAGTGTGCCTTTTTATAATCTGAAGAAGCTTAGCGAAGCCATTGAAGGTGATATGCCAGAGCGAAAGACACTTTTTGAAGCTATAATGAGATTATCCAGATTCAGAAGCGGCAAAAGATTGAACCGGAATATTACTATGTCGCTCAATGTCCAGATTAAGCAGACATTGGGATATGTCATTTAGAAAGTTGATTATCAGATACAAATACTTCAAAATTTGCTATAGCCTTTGACACCACTCCAGTACAATGATATGTTGTATGATAAGGAGTGGTTTTATGTATCGTGTATTAATAGTTGAAGATGAAATTCCTGTAAGGAATACAATTGTAGAAAGTGTTGACTGGGCGTCGATTGGACTGGAAGTGGCTTATGCAGCTGCTGATGGACAGGAGGCGCTTGATTGGCTTGAAGACAATCAGATTGATATGATATTGACAGATATCTATATGCCATTTGTAGATGGCTTAGAAATGATTCGTCGAGTTAGATTGACCAATAATTATTGTAAAGTTGTCTTTCTAACTGGTTATAACGAGTTTGATTATGCCAAAGAAGCCATTGATCTTGAAGCCAGCAAATATCTACTTAAACCTATTACAAAAGATGAGTTGACCAATGTTCTTATAGAGATGAAAGAAGAACTGGACGAAGCAATCAAGGTTAAGCGAAATCTAAATAGGTTGGAGCAGGAGTATGAACGCAGTCTTGAGTTTCTAAGAGACAAGTTACTCTATGATATTATTGCGGGTTTCATGCCAGCAGATAGAATCACACAAGCATGTGAAAATCTAGCTTGTGATTTCTCAGCGCCCTATTACAGGGTTGGCGTTCTGGAAGTTGTTGGAAAAGAGGCTGTTGGAAAAGATGTTTGGGAAGATGATTATTCCTTGCTTCATTTTGCGATGTATAACATATGTAAGGAAATTGTTGGTAAGGATAACGATGTCAAAGTTCTTCTTGGAGAAAGTGGCAGAGTGATAGTTGCTTTCACGTCCAGTGATATAAGAGGATTTGGTGAGAGAGCCTATTATGAATTGTCTGAAGTGCTTCACTCAATTAAGAGAATATATGGCATGCCTTTAACAGCTGGCTTAAGTGACGCTTACACATCACTAAAGGATCTTAAACTTGCCTACAATGAAGCTTTATCTGCAATTGACTACAGTGTCCTTGAAGGCTATAACCGTGTTATCGTAAAGTCAGATATTGAACCGGCTTCAGATATGAATCATCAAACCCTTGAATCCTATATGGATAATATCATCAACTCAATCAAGGTCAATGATTCAGACAAGCTTTTTGATTTTCTTGGCTTGTTCATAGACCATATTAAGTTTGAGAAATATGAGCTCAGTGAAGTGAAGACCTTATTGCTGTCTTTGGTCACAAAAGTCTATGATGCTTACAATCAGATTTGTGCAACGGATTCTATGAAGCAGATGCTTGATTTTAGAATTGTAGAACAAATCTATGCCCTTGAGAACCTAGATGATATAGGTCGGGCGCTTGGTAGTGTATTTGAATCCCTTAGTAAGAATCTGAGGAAATCAAGAGAAGATGATAAAAACCAGATGGTTATTGATGCAGTCCTACTTGTTGAGAAAGACTATGCTAATCCGGCCATTGATTTGACTTATATGAGTGACGCACTTCATGTAAGTACCAGCCATTTTAGCCGAATATTCAAAGGAACAAAAGGCCAAACATTTGTTGAATATTTGACCAATTTTAGAATGGAAAAAGCCAAGGAACTTCTGAAAACAACAGGGAAAAAAGTGTATGAAATAGCCACAGATATTGGTTATGATGATGCCCATTACTTTTCCTATAACTTTAGGAAAAACGTAGCATGACGCCACTAAAGTATAGGAAGTCCTAGGCCTGAGTATAATGAAACGGAAAGTAGTATCAAATACACATAAAAGGAAGATATAGAATGAGTCCACTGAGAAAAGTTAAATTCCTAAATAGTATACAAGTGACCTTAGCTCTTGCCATAAGTCTGATTGTTATCGTTATTTTATCAAGTATCGGTTGGCTTCTATATGGCGCGACAGACAGGGTGGTTGAGGAAAATTCTCAAGAGACAACCAGTAAAATCATCAAACAAGTAAACTATGACATTGAATATTATTTGAAGACAGTTGAGACGACAATCGATAGCATTAAGTATTCGGATGTTGTTGCTGGATATTTTGACAATCCTTCTGAGAAAACTGCCCTAAAGGCAATTCAATACCTTGATTCCTTGTTAGTTAATAGAGAAGACATTATCAATATTGCTTTGATTAGACCCAACGGTCAGATAATCACCAACGACGTCAATGGGATTATCAAAGAAGATGTGGATTATACCATGGAGCCTTATTATGTTGAAGCTACATTCGGTAATGGTATGCAAGTATCAAGTTCCCATGTTCAGAATATATTGCTTGGACAGTATCAATGGGTGGTATCTTGTTCTAGTAGTTATAGACTAAACTCTGATGAAGGCATTGATGGCGTTATCCTTGTTGATCTGAACTTTAACTTAATTGAGGATATGGTTAGTCGTATTGCTATTGGTGAGCGTGGTTATATATTTATCATTGATGATGACGGTGAACTTGTCTATCATCCCAAAAGAGATCTCTTATACAGTGGTATCACTCAGGAGGAAATTAGCCAGATTATAAAAAGTAATGATGAAGTTTTAAGAAGTGTAGAATTAGAAGAAGTTGTTGACTATATTATTACGGATTCAGATTATTCTCATTGGAAGGTGATTGGCAAAGTCTTCGTAGATGATGTGAATGTCTATAGAGAAACCCTTCGTAGCTATTTTGTTACGATGGTCTTGGTGGCTCTTGTTATAGCCATTATTTTGGCCATCATACTAGCAGGCAGTATACTTAGACCTGTTAAAAGGCTGCTTGGTGGTATATCTTCTTTCCAATCCGGAGAATTGGATGTCAAAGTCCATGTTGAATCTGAAAATGAGCTAGGTATATTGACATCTAGTTTTAATAAAATGACCGATAGGATACAACACCTAATTGAAGAAAATAAGCTAATAGAGCGTAATAAGAGGATGTCAGAACTTGATGCACTGCAAGCGCAGATTAACCCACACTTTTTATATAACACCCTTGATTCTATTGTGTGGATGGGTGAAGCAGGTAAATCAGATGAAGTTGTTAAGATGACTTCATCCTTAGCTAAGCTGTTTAGAATTAGCATTAACAAAGGAAAAGAGTACATCACCCTTGGCCAAGAAATTGATCATGTTGAGAGTTACCTTACAATTCAGCAGATGCGTTATGGTGACAAATTGGATTACACAATTGAAGTTGATCCAACGCTTCTAAATGTTCGTATCATTAAGATTTTGGTACAGCCTATTGTTGAGAATGCCATCTATCATGGTATCAAGCAATTGCCAGGCAATGGTATGATTAGTATAAGGGTAAGAAGAAATGAGGGTGACTTGCACATTGAGATTGAAGACAATGGCATGGGCATGGACGAAGAAACGATTGCCAAATTATTAAGTGGTAAAATAAGCCCTGAAGCTAAGGGCAGTGGTGTTGGTGTTTATAATGTTGACCAGCGAATCAAACTCTATTATGGAGATGAATATGGTCTTCATATAGAAAGTGAAATGTTTGAAGGTACCATTATTACCCTGAAATTACCTATGAAGGAGGGAGCTCATCATGAAGAAATTTAACGTAACCATTTTGCTCCTAGCAGTAGTGCTTATTGTAGGTGGAATCAGTTTGTTTATGCTTAGTAAAATAGAGAACCAGACAGTTAAGAAAGACCAAGTATATGTTGTTATCAAAACAGTTAGTGAAAATATCGACTTCTGGGGTAATGTAACCAAGGGCGCTGAAGTGGCGGCTACAGAACTTGGGGTGGATGTCTATGTCGTAGGACCAGAACGAGAAATTTACATTGAAGACCAGATAGCAATTTTGGAGAGTCTGATTGATAAACGCCCCGAAGCAATAGCTGTCGCTGCAAGTGATTATGAAGCATTAGGCAAGATATGTGATAAGATTATTGATGAAGGTATTACTTTGGTGACCTTTGATTCAGATGCTAATATGGTCAATGATCATAGTTTTGTGGCAACAAACAGCTATAGTGCGGCCCAAAGGATAGGGCATGAATTGGCAACATTGCTGGATGGTGTTGGCGTAGTATCTATTATCTCTCATGTGGAAGGCGCCTCGACCGCCTTTGAAAGGGTTGAGGGCTTCAAACAAGGCATTAAGCCTTTTGATGATATTAAGATTACTGGCGATATTATTTATACGGATAACAGTCAAGAGATTGCCTATGAATCCACTTTGGCAATTGTTGAAAACACACCTAGTCTGACTGCAATCTATGCCACTAATGAAGTGACCCTTCTTGGTAGTGGACAAGCAATCAGAGATCTTGGACTACAAGATGAAATCACAGTGGTTGGTTTTGATATGACTCAGGAAATTGCACTTTTGATAGAGCAAGGTGTCATTGATGGTACAATTGTCCAGAAACCTTTTAACATGGGCTATATATCAATAAAGGAAGCTCTAGAAGTCATGAATGGCAAGAAGCCGGAAGTGGTTGATACGGGAGCAGTTCTTATTAATAAAGAGAATATGTTCTTAGCTGAAAATCAAAAATTAATCGTACCTAATGTAAAGTAAGTCATATGAGGCAACCACTTGAATGTTTGGTTGTCTCTTTTTTGTGTAATTTTTTAACTTTTCAAACAGGATATTCAATTTTTTTTCTGAGTTCGTAGATGTATTATATTATCTATGATAAAGAAATCGCGGAGGTGAAACGATGGGCGATACCATAGTAAAAAATGCAAGGAATTGACAAAAGGTTTCCAGGAGTGCACGCCCTGAAGAAGTGTGACTTCGAACTTGAGGTCGGTGAAGTCCATGCACTTGTCGGCGAGAACGGTGCAGGTAAATCTACCATCATGAAAATACTCACAGGGGTATTTGCAAAAGATGAAGGAACGATTTACTACAAAGGTGAAGAAGTAGACATCAAGAACACAAAGGACGCTCAGAAGTTGGGTATTGGCATTATCCATCAAGAGCTTAACCTGATGCCTGACTTGACTGTCGCACAGAACATATTCATTGGAAAAGAACCAATGAAGTTTGGCGGTCTTTTCACAGATGACAGCAAAATCAATGAGGCAACCAAAATTTTGCTAGATAGTATGAATGTTGACATTAGTCCAACGATTAAAGTGGATGCTTTGACTGTAGCTCAACAGCAGATGGTCGAAATTGCCAAAGCTCTGTCTTATGATTCAGAAGTCTTGATTATGGATGAACCAACAGCGGCACTAACAGAATCAGAAATTGATGAGCTGTTTAGAATCGTGCTAGAACTTAAAGAAAAAAGGTGTTGGTATTGTTTATATATCTCACAGAATGGAAGAGCTTAAGAGAATATGTAACAGCGTAACTGTCATGAGAGATGGACAGTATATCGGCACAAGAGACATGGAAACAGTAACCATTGATGAGATTATTCAAATGATGGTTGGACGTGAAATATTTGAAGAAGCCCATGACCTTAGTAGAGAGATTAACCATGAAGTTATATTAGAAGCTAAGAACTTAAACAGAGGCCGATTTGTAAAAGATGTTAGCTTTACACTTAGAAGAGGCGAGATTCTTGGTTTTGCAGGTCTGATGGGGGCTGGAAGAACAGAAGTGGCAAGATGTATCTTTGGAGCAGACAAACTTGAAAGTGGTCAAATCATCCTTGATGGCAAAGAGATTAAGGTGAAAACACCAAGAGACGCAGTTGAACATGGCATAGGTTATTTATCAGAAGACAGAAAACGTTATGGACTAGTTCTTGGACTTGATGTTGAGAGTAATATAGCGATGTCAACAATGAAAAAGTTTATCTCTAAAGTTGGCGGTCTTAAGAACAAAGATATGGAAGTGAATTCAGACAAGTATATTGACGCATTGGCAATCAAAACACCGGGTGGTAAACAATTGGTTAAGAACTTATCTGGTGGTAATCAACAAAAAGTGGTTATAGGTAAATGGTTAACAAGAGATTGTGATGTTCTAATCTTTGATGAACCAACTAGAGGTATTGATGTTGGTGCCAAAAGTGAAATCTACAAATTATTGAATGGACTTGCAGATCAAGGTAAATCCATCATTATGATTTCTTCAGAGCTACCAGAAGTCCTAAGAATGAGTCACAGGATTATGGTTATGTGCGAAGGAAGAATCACTGGAGAACTTGAGCGAAGCGAAGCAACACAAGAAAAAATAATGACATACGCAACAGATCGTAGTGCTTGAGGAGGCAAATATGAGTGATATAGCAATTAAGAAAAAAAGGTATTTTGAATTCAGGAGCAGCACAAAAGTTGTTGGCTCTTGGTGCATTGATATTGATGATTATATTTTTTGCATTTGCATCTGAGTTCTTCTTTACAAAAGCCAACATTATCAACATTCTACTTGCAACAGCCGTCAACGGTATCTTGGCAGTAGGGGTAACATTTGTCATTATAACAGGTGGTATAGACTTATCCATCGGTACAGGTATGACATTCTCAGCAGTAATGGCTGGTGTTGCAGTGACATATCTTGGATTACCAGTATGGATTGGTGTCTTGGTTGGACTTTTAACAGGTGGACTTATAGGATTCGTCAATGGTTTCAATGTTGCAAAGCTGAAACTTCCAGCATTTATCGCAACGCTAGGTATGATGATGATTACCAAAGGACTTTCATTGGTTGTGTCGGGAGCAAAACCTATTTATTTCACCGATGCACCATCCTTTGCAAAAATTTCAACAGGTTCACTATTTGGCTTTCCGATGGCGGCACTTGTTTTCCTTGTATCAGCAGTAATAGCACACATCTTACTTAATAAGACATTGCTAGGTAGATACAACTTTGCCATTGGCTCTAACACACAAGCAACTAGATTATCAGGTATTAATACTGACAGATGGATGATTATTATTCACTCTGTAACTGGACTCTATGTTGGTCTTGCAGGTGTAGTTATTGCAGCAAGACTAAATTCAGCACAACCGGCTCTTGGCCAAGGTTACGAGCTTGATGCTATCGCAGCATGTGTTATTGGTGGTACATCACTAAGTGGTGGTAAGGGAACTATATCAGGTACGGTAATCGGTGCCTTCCTAATGAGTACACTACTCAACGGACTTAGAATTATGTCAGTACCACAGGAATGGCAAACAGTTTTAACTGGTCTTATTGTAATCGCAGCAGTATTTGCTGATATATACAGAAGAGATAAGGCATCAAAAGCGTAAGAGAAGAAAAGATTAATAAAGTTCAATATTGTAGCTAAGCTACTTTATGATAAAAGGCTAAATAGAGCAGCCTATTGCTCTAACAAACTAAGGAGGTAGTATTCAATGAAAAAACTTATTACATTACTATTGGTGGTTGTTATGACAGCATCTCTATTTGCAGGGTGTGCAAAAGAAGAAGCGAAACCAACAGAGACAAAGACAGAGACAGCAACTGAAACAAAAGAAGAAGAAAAAAG
>JDSF01000079.1_pt1 | contig 79870 bp, 92 predicted proteins | sample 199441 | NCBI WGS metagenome assembly JDSF01 (sample SAMN02592751, study PRJNA231836) | bioreactor metagenome | isolation source: continuous culture bioreactor denitrification-DNRA | place: Germany: Bremen
CTTTACCCGTAGAGTCATTCATAATGAGATCTCCAACATGGACAAAATGATCATTAACAATGGTGATTAAGCTACATTCACAGTGTCCTGGCGCTTCTAGAAACTCTAGAGTAAATGGTCCATATGTCCATTTGTCTCCTGTTTGGATTAGAGAAGACGGTTGTCTATAGTCATGGTCTTTGTCCCAATGATCATTGCAGTTCTTATAATTATCTTCGAAGTGTTTGCTACACACGAGTTCAACATCACTAAAGTGACTGGCACCTGAAGCATGATCGGATGATAGTGTGATAAAACGATTTTATCAACAGTTATGCCTTTTGTTTGTAAGTCAGATTTAATTTCAGTGGCGTGGTGCATAAACGATGTGTCGATTAGAAGTGCTTTATCGTTATTTAGTAACACAGTTATATTAATATCGTAGTTTGGTGTGCCGTCATTGTCATTAAATATATATTGGCATATGTCTTTATCTATCTGGTGTATACGCCATTTAGTATTCTTTACTCTACTTGTCATTTTAACTCTCCATAGTCTATTTCTTATATTCCTTCAAGAACTTTAATACTACGTTACTTGCCATACGAGTAGACAACAACCAACCATATGCATGTTGCCAGTCATCTATGTAATGAATTCTACCATTCTTTGTTAAAGCGCATAAGTCATTTAAGATTTGAACTTCCCTGTCCGTTTCTGGATTAGCATGAGGAAGCATAAGAACTGGACAAGTGAGTTTTGAGTAGTAGTCCTCATACCTGTTACTATAATAATGCGTCATATACTCAGTTAGTATACTTTTGGACATTCCACATATATACTCATTTTTACCAAGTTCATAGGCCCCGTAACGTTCTATGCGATGAAAATCAGAATTCCAATCCTCCTCATAGAGTGAGCGCATCTTGTTCATTAAGTCATCAACTGATGTTCCGATGACATCTTGTCTATTGCTATATTCCTCTAAAGACTTTGCCACAAAACTATTAAACTCTGCTTCTGTTTTGTTATGAATACCATAGGGACCAAACTCACTGTAAAGTGCACCTTCGCAAACTAGAGACAAAACGCTATTTGGGTTTCTAGATGCTATAACAAGCCCAACTTCAGCGCCCATTGAACTGCCAATGATATGTGTTTTTTCAACATTCAATTGATCAAGAACATCTATGACATCACTTGCCATGTCTTCAATATGGTATCCTGTTGCGGGTTTGCTAGACTTACCATGACCTCGTAAGTCTATTAGTAGCAAGTTATATGAGTCTTCAAAATACGGAACAACAGAATCCCACATAGCTATATTGGCCCCACTATAATGCAGAAAGAGTATATTTTCATTTGTTGCTTCATTGGAAGTATTCGTATTTATTTCTCTAACCTGAATGTCTAGTCCATTGGCTCTAACTGTAAAATCTCTCATATGTCCTCCTATGTTTTAGTATATATGTCTCATTTTGATTGATATGAATGCTTTTCTAAATAACATAATAATAAAAGAACACTGACATATACCTGTCAGTGTTCAAAAAGTTATTTACAAATATTTCTTTTGTAGATCTAAAGTGATGTTTTTTACCTTTTCAATAAAGTCCTCTGGTTCATGAACCGTTATGTGTTTAGGGTTACTTAGGACTATATTGAGGATTTCCTGTACATATATAGTATTGACTTCTATTTTAAGAAATTCACTATCTGGTTCATTCAGAAACTCTATGTCATTAAAATAATCATTCTCCTTAAGAACTCTGAAGAGTGTGTTTTTCAATTTCTAAGACATATTTTTTTTGCCTCTAAACTTATCTGTAGAGCTATGTATCTCCTTATCAAGATATATGTTAGAGTCTTCACTTAGTTGTAAGGTCTTAATTCTATCCAGTCTAAAGATGCGTTTTTCATTTCTAAGGTGACAATAGGCTGTTAAATACCAACCGCCTTCATCAAAAAAGAGAACCGTTGGAGATATATGCCTGTCGCCATACTCGTCTCGCCTAGGATTGTAATAGGTAATGTCCAAATTACATTCACCAATAAAGCTATCTAGAATAGGTCTAAGTAAATCGCCAGAATAGCTTGTTGGTTCAACACGGTGAGACCCAAACTCAATATGTTTAATAAGCTTCTTTACTTTTGCCTGGTCTATGTCTGTAAGTGTATTAATGACTTTTCCCTTTAACATTTGGTAGTCCGCTGTTAAATTGGGTAGTTTTATTGTCTCTCCGTAGTTTAGAACAATGAGTAGCATAATGACTTCTTGCTCTGTTAGAGTAATACTTGGAATAAAGTAATCCATATTGATTTCATAACCGCCGTTAACACCATCGTAAGTATAGATAGGCACTTTTAGTTGGCTGAGCGCATCTATATCTCTATATATGGTACGAACGCTGACTTCGAACAGGTCTGCCAATTCGTGGGCTGTCATTTTCCCTCGTTCTTTTAAGGCAAATATGATACCATTTAGTCTTTCTGTTTTCTTCATATGGACATCCTTAGGCGTTTTATTATAGGGGTGTTGTATTTGTCTATATTCATTTGTACCATAATAAAAAGAGTGTCTGCAACTCTTACAGACACTCTTTGGAGAATTTTATTCATTTTCAACGACAATATAGCCTGTGGTCACATAGCCCATGTCGCTTGTAGCCGTTATTGTATACACACCTTCTTTAGCTGGTGCTGTATACAGACCGTTCTCATCGATAGATCCCGCTTCGTCACCAGAGACTTCCCAAGCACATATAACCGACTCACCATCTTTATCAAAGGCTTCAAGGAGTACAGATTGCCGCGGAAGAACACGTCCTGGATTTGGCTCAATATCAATTCGAAGTGGATCATCATCCGATACGGGTTGATCTGTATCAGAAGTCATACGCTCTAAACGCCAACGGACACGTACAGGTCTTGAAATTGACCTTAGATCTCCCGACAGCGCCATTCTAAAACTGCCCTTGTTTGGATATAGAACACCAGAAACTTGAAGCTGGGGTTGATCACTTGCATATGCAGAGTCTTCAAATACTGAAGAGTCACCAAAGAATACCTGGCGTGCACTACCATATTCATCAATGACATCTGGTGCATGTTCAATGGCAAATGTGAGGAAGCCTTCTCCTCGACCAAGACCATGATCGATTTCATCCGAGAATATGGCTTTCTCCTGTATACGACCATCTGGTTGTTCAAAACTATAAACACCTGTGCGGATATTAGTAATACGTTCTCTTTTTACTTTTTCACCCACCTGCGACAATATGTTGTCCATATCAATCTTAGGATCTGATTGTGAATTTTCTTCAACTCGTTCCGGTAAAGCCAATTCGTTCAGCACTGTCCCAAGTGCATGCGGTATAATAAAGTCTCCCAACTCTGGTTTTAAAATACTGTCGATTAAATACGTGTCACCTGCGGGAATAAGATTAATCTTAGCAAGACATATGGAATCGTCATCTTTCGTTTGCATTATTTCATCAAATGGCAGTTCATAGTATCTTTTATGAATAGCCATTTTTAAATCGTTCTCAATAACCTCAACCTGATGGCTCAGTTCAACAGCACGTTCAATTTCACGTTCTCCAATAGTAATATTAAAGCTGCCACCTGAGAGTTTAATAGTATCAACCACAGGTTTTAATTGATCTGTGCCAACTGTACTTCTTACAGTGTAAATACCATAAGGTGTTTTGTCGTCCGCATCAAACAGTAAGTCTACAGGTCGACCATTGTTAATATAGGTCGCTTGGATAGAAAGCTTAACAGAACACGGAATACCTTCAGCTTTTCTTTCTACAATCATTTCGGCTTCAAAGGTGTTGTTTGTACTGACAATGTCGTAAAGCACTAAATCCACTTTAAGTTCGTCCACGTCGTAAACATTGTACCTTGTGTGGACTAGGCGCTCTCTTAACTGTTCAACACTTGATTGATAAGATGTTCTCAAGCTGAACCTATAAGCCTCGTTTAGTCTAGAGTATTCACCGTCTCCACTGGTCTGTGCAACACTGTGAACCATTTCTGTTGGTTGTTCATCATATGCCATGCAAAGATAATATGTATCTAAGATGTTTTCCCCATCAAAGCCTTCAATGTCACTTAACATATGCATTGCAGGCAAGGAAACGACAATTTCACGTCCAAAACTATCTATGGCAATACCAGGATCAATGGAAATCGTTCTATCATTTACAGCGACCACATCCAGCCCAGTTAAAATACCTGTGCCGACTGAAAGACGGTTTGTCATTCTACGTTTGTCGTTGAAATATCTTTGTTCGATTTCAAAATCACGCACGGTAAGAAGTTTGCCATAAAAGTATCTGTTCCGTGTAAATGGATAGATTTTATCATTCTTCATTATGCATCTTCCTTTCAGCACGATCCGTTAAGACGGTGTTATATGGGAGTGCTGATCTGTTATCAAGTACAAGCATCCCAGGTTTATTTATAGTTGAGTTTATGCCTAAGTACGCATGTTGATCCAACCGCATATATGGCTGAAGTGATATAAGTCTTGCAGTTGTATACGCTGGTTTTACTGAATCTAGCGCCTTTTTCATCTGATTGTAGATTCTTTCTGAGGACAAACCATCTTTTGGCACTAAAATAGTAAAGTCGCTTGGATGATTGCCATACAGTTTGTCATACAGTTGACTTAAATAGGAATCTGCTTTCTTTCTACCCAAATCGTGCTGTTCTATAATAAAACAGTTCAAATTTGTTATAAACTGACTAATTTCTTCTATACCTTTCTTTGTGCCTCTGAGTCCACTAAGTTCTACCGCTTTTGCGACGCGTAGTCTAAGCTGGTCTTCGCTCCAAATTTCTGGACTTTCAAGTCCCAAGGTTTCTGCCAACCACCAAATATCCTCTTTGTTTCCGAGTCGTGACATAAGGTGAACAGGACTGACGTCAATTTGCTCCTCAAGATCTGTCATGACTGACCTATAAATTGATAAGTACCTGTGCAGAAAGTCGGCATCATCTGAATTCTGGTAGATTTCAGGTAAGTAATCTAACAGCGATTGTTTAGGATAATAGATCCTGATTTTTTTTCAATAACGGGCGTTGCTTCTGGTGCATAAACGGTAAGCCAACCTAAAAGGTATCTGCCTTTCAAATTGTGAAGCAGTGCGTCACGAGGATACTGGATCGTCACTGGATCATTTTCTTCTTAAGAGTTTGAGTTTTTTCATTCTCATCTACGATGGGATTTCGTATTTGATCATAAAGGTCTTTATCTTCAGTGGCGACAAAGTAACCAGTAAGTTTACATCCTTTTGGCATTTGGGCTGTAATGGTCAGCCTATCCCACACCATGCCCTTTTCATAACAATCAAAAGGTTTTAAAATAAGTAGCCCTTTGCTTTGACTTGATATGTCCTCTAAGATACACCCATCATCTGTTATGGTCAGATCTACAAGACTGCATTTTTTAAAGTCACGCGGTTTATTTAAGCTGAAGAATTTTTTTGTCTTTTTGCAAAGGATCACCACCCTTGATCATCTAAGATCTGTAAGTCTATATCAGCTAGAAATGCTATAGCTGAGTCAGGCAGCTGGATATCTCCATCTGCTCTTTTAAATGTGCCTTGTAAAGTGCGTAGACTTAGTCTTGAAACTTGAAGTACACCACTCAAAGATTCAAGAAGTCTTTTTAGTTTGCCTGCAGAAAATCTTCTTCCGAATAACTTCCCTGTTTCTGGTTCTATAAAGCGGGAGACAAGAATTCTCACATTTTCAGGATCAACATAAACTGCTGGGTCTTTAATAATTTCCAGTTTAACTTTAAGGCTGACATAGTCTGGGCCTGTTACTTTCCAGTGTTCTGTTACCAACCTTGTTTCCTCAATCCTCTTGTCAATAAAGTCAACGTATATAGGAGGCAGTTCAGGATTCTTTTGGTCTGACTTTGGTAGTGCAATAATTCGTCCTTCGTCGGAACTGGTTGAACCTGAAATCACAGCGACATCTCTAATTGCAAGACCTGGAGTTGCTTTAATAATTTCTTCAATATGGGACTTTGACATCATTCTAGTGAGATTGTCAATTTCAGCGTTGAATCGTCTAAATGCTTGTTCATCTGTCTCTGAAGCTCTTCCGTTTATAGCTTTCGATATGGGTTTAAAAGCATAGGTTTCACCCATAACCTCGTCTATGTACAGTGCTTTATATGACCCATTACCTTTGTCTTTTAGAGATGTTTTCGCCTCAATAATTCTAAGTGCATTGTCTTTAGAATCAGGTAACATACCAAGTTCGTTATTGCCAAACTCAATAATGCCAGTATCAGAATGAAGGACAAAATGTCTATCATCAGACTTTGAGGACCATAAATGTCGTACAGATTCCCACGGATACCACTTGTCTGTGTTGTAATCTTGGCTAACTTCCGCAGAAAATGAATCAAATAGAATATTAGTAAGTGTTGTATCAACTTCTTCAAATGGAAGACCTTTTATATTATAGGTTTTAATGCCACCAAGTTTTGGATCACCAGAAATAAGTCTTAGTCGTGCAATATCAACTGATTCGTGGTGTTCATTCAACATGAGTGTCATTGTGCCGTTTTCATGATGTTTCACAGAGTAGTTACTTGGATTAATAACTTTATACCCTGAGGCAGTTTTGATTTCTAAAGTGATTTCAGCACCTTCGGGAACGTAATCTTGAATAAGTATTTGACTTACATCTTTATTGTCTGTGTGCTTTTCAAGCGAATGACATGCAAGCACTGTATGTTCTTGCTTAATGCGGATTGCATTCATTATTATATTCTCAATAACAGGTGGACGATCGTAATTGGCTTCTTCTAATCTGTAGCGTATCCATACCAAAGACTCATTGCCTTTAAATAATGGGCATTTTTGAATATATGCAGATGGATCTATACTTAATGTAACAATCCCATCATTCATAAAGCCGTGGGTTTCGTCTAAAGCCATTTCAAGCGGTAACCACAGTGTATCGGCGCTGCTTGCATGACTACTTGAGACTGCAAGCTCCCATATACCTTTTGCAAACGAAATTTTCTCATAGTCATATGGGTTTCTAAACCCATTAGGATCATCTTCAACGTCCACAAAGAATGAGACTAAACCTGAGCGCAGGTCGTCAAACCCGATGTACAAACATTTGCCCTGTTCAGGATTAATTCCAAAGGGGTGTGCAGCTGCATTGTTTTCAAATGCTCCAATTAAGTCTGTTATACTCCCCTTAAACTCTGCGTCAGATGTGTACACTGAAACAATATTTGAAACTTGAACCTGTGCAGAGCTTGCCAGCTCAAACCTTGTATTGTCAGCCCATACTGGGAATCCTTTCGGTATGATCTGTGTCTGTCTAATTAAACCAGAAAGGTAGTCGTCTTCGGCAGCCTCTGTGAATCTAACAGTCGTTATCATTTCAGATGGTTTTCCCGTTAACGGATGTATGTTGAGTAAATCCATATAGGCTTTTTCTGAAATAAGGTGACTCTGATCCATATAGTACTGCATATTATCCTTTAGCCATGAAAGCATTTCAAGAATAGTAATACCTGGGTCTGATGCGTTTTCGTTTGTCCAGTCTGCCGCATATTTTTGAATGAGCCGTCTGGATCTACTAACTATGTCTATGAAATTTTGATCATCCAAGCGATGCGGCTTTAACATATGTGCACCTCTTTACATATTTGAGATTCTGATTCTGACATCATGTTCTCCATTAACTGGAATGGCATGGGACAAATCGAATTGTCCTGATGCTCTATGATGTATTGGAATGCGCTCGTCTCCATCGACAAGGTGCATTTGAATCATGACATTGTCTATAAGCTCAGTACCTTCTAGCATATGTTTCAAGTCTGCTAGAATAGACGCGTGTTCAGGCAGTTTTCCAATAGTCCAACCACGGTTTTTAGGACCACCTTTTAGTGGATGGAAATACTGCTCTAACTGTTCATTCCAACGGCTGAGTGCTTTAATATAGTCGCCAGCCGATTCAACGACAACATCCATATTGACACTAAATGCAATTTGAATAGGTTCCTTTATTGTGAAACGCTCCTGGTCACTAACCATAGTGGAGATGGAATCTATTAGAATATGCTCGGTTTTATCTTTAATTTCAAAGAAATGACTGATTTGATATGGAAATGCATCTGGAAGAATAGATATATCTATTTTCCCCTTTGAACCAGTCACTCTAATGTCATGAATGTCTCTGTTATAACTTTTAATAATACTTTCAATATCTCTATGGCTTAGTGCTAGACCACGGTGTCTGATATGCTCACTAATTCGACTTTCGGCGTGTTTTGTGAGTTCAGTACCAAGACCACCCCATATAGGGCTACCATTATAAACTTTCTCAAGAAATGGAATACTTGTTACAGCCTTGTTTATTTTGCCTGGTTCTAGGTTTCCAGCAAGGCCTCCACCTAGGGCGTAATCCACTCGAATATACTCAGGAAGGTCACTATGTGGAATACGTCCAGATTTTCCATCGCCAAACATGATACTGCCAAGCTCTAAATCAATGGTGAAGACTCTGCCGTTATAAGACTTGTACTTCTTAATATCAGCAAAGTTACTTATTTGATGCCATTTTCTCCAAACTCCAATTTGCTCACCACGTTTGTCGTTTTCAATACGAATAGATTCAGGGGCGTTTTCCAGTGCTGTGGTAATCTCCTCGTCACTGATTATGCCCTGCTCATTCATCCATACTTGAGCTTCAAGTATTGGTGCTCTAGACAAAAATATCTTTGCCCATGGCTGAATGGCTGGTACAGAGTAATATTCAGATGCAAGAGTTTCTTTTTGTTTAATAGAAACGGCGTTTATTCTCACATTGAGGGATCTGTTGTAAGCTGTTGGCACGTTCATTTGTTTTGGACCATTCATTGGCACAAGTCGTAACCAATAGGAATCCATGTTAAACCGTTTTACCTGGACCATTTTCTTTGGTGCCATGAAACTTACAAGTCCATTCATTATGAATCCACTGGTTTCATCTTCATGAGGAAGGTCTTGCCAACCTTCTCGGCCCGATTTTATGCCGAAGTATTGAATTTTATATGCTACAGGGTCTACTGTTGAAGATTTGAACTTCGGTTCAATTTCAAATCGAATAGGCCCTTTATCTAAACTTGCACTTAAGGATAAATACACAACCTTTTGAATATCCTCATCAGGAGACTGAGCAACTGGAATATCAAGACTTCCAATGACATCTTTAGCATATTCAGTGGTTTCCATATTAGATTTAGTCACTAGAGTATCAGGTCTAAATGGTGTGATTTTTTTTCTGCTGTTCAGTATTACAACTAAGACCAATCCGTTTAATAATTGGAATAGCAGTGTTGCCCTTTGGAGCAAAAGCGTTTTGAATTTCTGTTATTCTTGCCCTAATATATGAACTTTCTGCTGGTCCGAATATAGCTTTTTCCATATTGTCAGGACACATGAATTCAATGGTCCAAAAGCCTTTTTTCAGGCAACTCATACGCTTCCTTGTTTACGTTCAAAGGTGTCCAGCCAATACCATTCCAATACTCCCAAATTACGCTTCGAATGCGAATGGTACGTGGTTCTGGTTCGCGTAGTTCAGATTCATGCATAACATTTCGCCATTTAATGAGTGGTTCGTCTGAAGGTGTAACAATGGGTTCTAAATGTTGAATGACTTTCAAATCCAATTGAATCAAAGCACCTGGTTTTGAAAAGACATCATCATCACCTATCATAAAAACATCAAATATATTAAACTGATCTCCAAATGCTTAAGGCCTTCACTTGGTTTTTTACTATCTAATTCAAGTAAGTCCTCATTATACAAAAGCTTACTTGGTTGTAATTGATCCATTTTAAGTTCAATTGTTAAATCTGATACTTCGATATCTCTGAAAAATGGTATGTCTATTAGGTCACATTTTATGGAACCAGATAGTCTAATAGACGGCTCAAGCGTAATCCAGACACAGTTGTCTTCACAGGTGACATTAAGCTCTACAATTTCATCATTATATATGACTTGCCAATTGGCTTTTGTTGGGTCTGTAAGACCTTCTAGTAACCTGCGCTGGTCAAGTTCATGACTTGTTGTGAAGTTGAATCCAAGTTTCATGCCTTCACGAATGTAAAGCCACTTAGGATCTGAAATTTCAAAGCTAGGCTTGTTTTTGTTGTTATCATAATCAACTTTAAATAAGGGAAAGTTTACTCCAAAGGTCTCTGAGTCATGTACGGACAACCAGCCAGACTCGTGGTCATAAACAACCGCTTGTTGAAGCCTCGTATGGGAAACATAAAGTGGTTCAGTTGTTTCAAAATGAATTTCACTGTCTTCTGGTCCATCGGCTAACAACTGAAACCCTTGTTCGAGAAATATGCCATTAGAAGCCCCTTCGCTTAACTCAAAGCTTACGTAACCTCTTGAAGCCTCAGGCCCATAAGGCACGGGTTCAAATAGATTGACTATATCTCTGCGCTGTTTATCAGGTGTTCGATTAAGCCTATCTGCCTGTTCCTGGTACATGTCTCTGAAAATAAGCGCTAAAGCTGACCCGAAATCGGGATTGTTAAAGTCGGGATTCCAGTCAGGCGTATAACTTTTTGCAAGGCTTTCGATCCGCTCCAGTATTCTGTTTTTATCCTGTTTAGTTATGATTTGCGGCTTCATATAGGCCTCCAATTACTCAATGCCTTCAGTTAAATAAAATGGGAATACAAGGTTATACGGATTATTGGTCGCTCTGACAATATAGTTAATTTCAATAAGAACACAACCATCGTCTGTAGGGTGTGCGTCTGCCATGACATCAACATCGTTAATACGTGGTTCCCATAGAGTTAGTGCTTCTTCTACAACAAGCTCCATTTGTTTCAGATTGGTGTAATCTATTGTTTCAAAAGTATAGTCATGAATATCACAACCAAAGGTTGGTCTCATTACACGTTCACCTTTTCTTGTCATAATAATCATTCGTATGGATTCTTCTATAAGTTGCTCATCTTGAGAGACAGATATTTTCCCCATTTGAGAAGTTGGTTTAATTGGAAAACTCCATCCCGTACCAGTGAATTTTTGATTCATGTGTATCATCTCCATACTGATCAATACATCGTCTTAGTTGATTTTGACAATTGCGCCTTTTAAATTAGCTGGACCTCCAGCTTCTACATTTAACATACCGCCAGACTTAATCGTCATAGATGCGTCTGCATTAATATCAATTTTGGCTGCTTTAATACTGAGTGTTGTTGTCTTGATATCTATTTTTTTTGACCTGCACCATCCATAATGATCTGTGATCCGCCAGTTTTCACCATGATCTTTTTATCTGCTTTGACATCAACTTTCCCACTCTTAGCGTCAATTTTTGCGCCATTTTTCCCACCCTTGTCAGAGACTTCAATAACTTCGTCTTTATCTTTCATTGTTACATGAAGCCCTTTTGGGGTTTTAATGTCGACAACAGAACTTTCACCGTCTTCTGAATCCTCAAGAATGACCTCAATTCCAGATTTCGTTTTGATCATTTTTGTGAGGTTTTTCCCTTTTTCATTGTCTACAGGCGGTTTGTTTTTTGAGTTCCAAATGCCTGCCATAACAAATGGTTTATGAATGTCACCATTTATGAAACCAACTAGGACTTCATCGTCAACATCTGGAATAAAATACGCACCCATTTTGTTGCCTGCAAAGGGAACGGCTACTCGAATCCAGTCTGTTTCGTTGTCACTGGTGTCTCTTAGGAGCAGCTGTACTTTTATGCGACCAAGATTGTCAGGATCTTCTGTATTCGTTACTATACCAAGTGTTAGACCATACATTTTGTCATCTGATTTGTTAGATTCTTCTTTTAATAGATCGATTATACTCATATCACATTCACCGCCACATTAAAGGTTGTAGTAAAGCCGCCATCACCAAAGCTGTGTTTCACACTGGTAATATAGTAGTCGTTGTCTATAGTAGGATCAAAATTCTTTAGTTGTAGATATCTACCTGGTATGATTTCTGGGAGTCCAATACACGTGCCTTTTCCTTTTACAAAATTCATACTGCGTCTGTCAAGTTCAGCTTCTGCTCTTTTTTTGGCTTCATCAGCAGTTGTAATGGATTCATCTATGATAGTGACTTTTGCACCCTTTAGGAGCTTCGTCACACCGTCTGCTTCTTTTTTCCCCTTACCTGCCTTTTTCACTTTATCTGCTTTGCCTTCTACGACTTTATGGTTCTTTGTGTCGTAGCCTCTAACGATAACTTCACTGACCTGGCAGTGAAGCCCAATGTCTCTTGAGAATGACATTATGTACTGACCCCATTCAAACGAAATAACGGGTTTTGTAATTTTTTCGTGGTTCTCTAAAATATACTGTGTCACCAAGGGCGAAAAATTCATAGTTCAGTTTTTTTAGACAGTTCCACAACAAAGTCATAGTCACTTTGCCTGTTTTGTTCTATTGGGTGTTCTAGTTTAGGTGTTTTATCAACCACCACTTTTTTTTGCTAAGGATTTATAATCGTTAAAAACCTTTTTTTATAGCGTCTCCATGTGTCTCATAAACCTTTTTTTTCTGATTTTATGTCCTGCATCATGAGACCTTTTACATCCATACACTCTATAGTGAGCTTAGGAAACTCAGATTCTGAAAAATCTGCGGAAACCATTGAAATATATCCTTTGTAAACAGGTATGGTTTCAATGTAGCCGAGTTCAATATCGACTATATTTCCAAGTACAAAATATTTATCGAGCCAGTCTTTGTTGTATGTTCTTTTTTTAAGGTCATAAGCGTTAAGAACATCAAATGTACATGAGTTGGAGGATTCCTTAATTCCTAGTTCTACATTTAGGTTGGAAGCAACTATACCAGCACTGGCAAGTGCCTTGCCTTTGATCTTAATCACTTTAGTTGGCACGGAAAAATCTTTGTACTTCTTAGAAAGTTCACTTATTTTATATTGCTTCTTGTCCATGACAACACCTACCTGATTGAGTTTCTAATGTTATGAATAAACAATTTATTATGACTCGTGAATATTTGGAACCTTAATGCTTTTCCCTGTTGGTGGAATGCGAGGATTGGCAATGTTGTTTGCTTTTGCGATGCGTTTCCACTCGTTAGGATTATCGTATTCATGTGCAGCCAGCTGCCAAAGTTTTTCCTCTTGTTTAAGCACACGGTGTTTGGTTCTGTCTGGAGACTCAAGAGGTGTTTTCTTCATAAGTGCCTCAAGAGTGTCAACTGACTCAAGTGTAATGGTTATTTTTGCCCTTACTGGTTTACCAGAGTCTAGAAACATCGTAAAAGTTTGTGTGGCTTTTGTTAGAACGCCTTGAAAGTTTAATGAACCCCAGACGAACTTCACCTCTGGAGGTTGGTGAAGACCAGCGTCTACTTTCATAGCCCCCATGATCTTCTCAGTAAACTTGCGGACATCCTTTTTCTTCGATTCTGGTTCTGGTGTTGCATACGTATCAAAAAACAGCTCCACTTCAAGCTGTGGAACTTCTGATCCCACGTACTGTTTAACTGGTGCTTCGGCTCCAACTGGCTGAATCCACTTATATTTTTTTTGTGTTAGATATTTTGTATTCACTTGGATTAAAAAGAACTTTAATTTTCTCGGTTTTCTTCTCTCCAATAATATGAACTTCAGCTTTTTTTTAGTGCCACGCTGCTCACCTACATTTCTATAGTCCGCGTCGTCTCTTTTCAAAGGCGATACGCTTTTCGAACTTACTGTATATTTGGTCAAAGATTGCATCTACATCAACTGATGGAACTTTAGTAACACTGGTTTCTGGAAGTTTATAAGTCATTACGTCTTCAACAGGACTTTCAAATTTACTTTCAGCAAGATCAAGTGTCTCCATAGGTCTTTCAGGTGGTTTGTCATCCAGCTTTGGAGCCGATTGTGCTGGTTGTTTTACGTAGTCCATCTGTACGCGCTTAATGTTTCTGTTCTCTAGCTCGCTCATTTCCTGATTCACAAGATTTGTAATGACATGTGTTTTATCAATTTGTGTTGTTGTTGACAGCGATTGACTAATAATGTTTTGTGCTGTATCTATGACCTTTTCAGAAATATCTAAATGATTCTGTTTTTGAATATGTCCAAGAATGTCTTTAGTAATTTTCGTCCTATTTTCTGTTGTTCTGTTCGTGGATGTTTTATCTGATGCTGACGCACGAATGTTTAAGTGCTCCTGTACCATTTCGTGTAATACTGTTTCAGACTCTGAACTTTCCAGTTTACTCATGTTCAAATTTTTTTTGCCAATAGCCCTATTTATGGTCTGATCCATATTTGTTGTTAAAGTGGAGCGACTCGGCAGATCAAAAATGAGAGCTATTTTGTCAGTGCTTTCCCGTGTTGTTGCCATACTGTCATTAACTGACTTAATATGGGTTCTTAATGTTCTACTTTCGATATTTAGCAATGACGTAACATGGGATAATTGCCTGTGAACGACGTTGTTAATATCAGTAATCTGCGAGATGTTATTTGATATTTTTCCAAGTTGAACTAATTCATTAGCTCTAATTATCGAATTATTAGTATTTTTTTTATAAACGCTGGTAGTTTCAGATATATTACTAGTGCTGATATTTTGATGAATAGTGTTTTCCTTAAAACTCTCCTGATGAACAGTTACCTTATTGATGTTTTTTTCTGTTTCTACCATTATGCTTATTACGTTTATTAATGAAGTCGCTCATCTTGATTTCATTTACAAGGTGGTCAAACAAATGGGAAGTTTGCTCATGATTTAAGTTCAAATTCTCTAGTATCTTTGAGTGTTTAGTCTTTTCATCCATACTCAAAGAACGTTCTACTGGCTGCAGAATGCTCTTAAACTCTAAAGTGTTGGCTATTGAGTGAGTATGGTATAAGGCTTTCCAGTTGTTTTCATTTTTTAAAATGATTGAGCACTGAATTAAATGTTAATTCTGAGGTTACATCATTTTGAAGTCTGAGTGAATCTAGAGATTTAACCAAATCTGTTGCGCTAAGTAAGTGAAACACAGATCTATTCTCAATAGATTCAGTTGAACTAATTGTTTTTTCTAAATTTGTTGTATTAATTGTGTTTTCTTTATGTGTCAATTCATCTGAGCGAATGTGGTTTAATCGAATGTTGGTGTTATCTGTTTTAACAACATTTGAGTCGTTAATGGTTTTCAGAGTTCGACTATTTGAAAGAAAACTTTCGTTTATAAGATGACTTTTGTTTAAAAGATAATTGTGAAGCGTGATTATTGTATGTTGGTTAGTATTAGGTTTTGAATCTAACGTCTTGTTTGAACTAGACTCTATGACTGACCTCATGACAGACTCGTGAAGGTCTTGAATAATGTCTTCTGAGAAGACCTGATCAATATGTTCAAGTGCTAGTCTTCTAACTTCAGTTCTAATACTTTCCTTATTCTTTTTAGTAACTGCGTTTTTTTCAATGATCTCCATAAAAGCTTCTGTAAGATCACTCTCAATTGTCTTGGTGACTTGAGTCCATATCTTATTTGTTAAGTTGACTGAAGCTGCTAGATGTATTGAACTTGTATTTAAGTTCATTACAGAGTTTTCGCGTAAAACTGATTCTGTCTCTTTTGGTTTAGGCTCTGCTGTATGAGGTTGATATATTTCACGTTCTTTTGAATGTGTATCCAGAGTTTGTGAATGTGCATCCACAGTTTGTGAGTTTGCATCCAGTAATAAGGACGCTTCAACCTGTTCACTAATCATATTGAACACATCATCTAATATTAGATGATTGGTTTTTGTAATAAGGATGTTTTCAAGCTCTTTATGGTTTTTCTCATAAATTCTTTTAATGAGAGATTTTTGAGTCTTTTCGCTTTTTTTGCTTTTATGTTTTGATTTTTTACCAGAGTGTTTATGTGGTTTCTGTGGTTCGTCATATTTAAGGGACATTAGGGTCTCTACAATTTTTGGCAGTGACTTTTCGAGCTGCTGGTTTATTTCCTGAAGGCCCTCATACAAATGATGGTGCTGTATATTTACCATTTCAGCTTTAGTCAAGTCGGAACTGTCATGTTGTACTTTTGTATGACTTAAAAACTGACTATTTCTTTCGATCATTTGACTAGATAGTTGACTTATTTCGAAAACATCAGTTAATAAAAGTCTGTTTTGAATCCAATAAGACTTATTAGCGCTCTTGATGAGCTCAAAAAGACTGATTGAATCGTTTATCTTAAAAGTTGAACCATTCCTGCTATGTAAATCAATAGTACTTACACTACCTGATAGTGTTTGAGATTCATTGTTATTGACTAGATCCTGAGCCATGCTATTAAGTACTTTACTACTTTGATGTACTACCTTGCTATTTAGCTTGTTATTTAGAGCATGACTTATATCATGACTTATATTGTTATGCAAACTAGTATTGTGATTGTTTTCTTGAATACTGCTCACGGTTTGCTCACTATTAAGAACTGGATTAATAATATGATTAAGTGTTATAGTATTAAGCATTGCTGAGTCATTATTTTCATAAATGGTGTCCGTTGGTATTTGCGAAACGGGAGCACTATTAAGAATGTTTTGAACGAAGAAATCTGTTGTTATGTTATTGGCTTCATTTATCCAACTGACTTGATTCAAAATGTTGTTATCTTCTATATTTCGAAGTTTATTTTGTACTACATTTTGAAATACATTCTGAACAGTATTATTTAAACTATTCAATTGACTGTGTTTAGGTTCAATCTTTCTTATAGAAAGAAGATTTGCATTTTCAATAAGAAGCTGAGCATTTTCAATGATTTCATTGAGTCGAGATTTATTAAATTGGGACTCATTGAATTGAGACTCATTAAGCCTAGATCCATTGAATTGCGTTTTTTTTAGATATACATTGTTGAGATATACATTGCTCAGTTTTAAACTATTCAGTTCTAAATTGTTGAGTTCTAAATTCTTGAACTCTAAATTACTAAGTTGATAACTATGACTCCCTTTGTTCAAATTAGAGAACGTACTATTTACATAAGCTAAGACACTTGGGCTTAAGTCCCAAGTAGTACTTAGTGAGTTATTGGTATTAGAGTCCAAATATGGATCTAAAACTTCCAATCTACTCTCAGTGTTTGCTTTTAAAGTCTGAAGTTTTGAATGAAGGAGATTCACAACATCAGACATTTCATTTCTCTGATCAGAATGTTCAAAGTGCACAAAGTTTTGATTCTGAGTGTTATGCTTTAAAAAGCTAAATACAGATGTAATACCACTCGCCTGTAAAAGGTCATGTACTGAAAGTGACGTGTCAATAGAATGCATGTTAAACACATTTACATTGATATTTGCTGAAGACAACAAAGCTTCAATAAAGTCACTTCTAAATGAGTTTGTACTCTCTTGAATGGATTCAGTGTGTGTTACTGTACTGCTAAGTCTATTTTTGTGTTCAAGAAAAGCACTAATAAATAATGACTTGTCGATGTTATTAATGGTATTCGATGTATTACTTTCTTGAGGCATATGGAACAGCATTGAGTCTGATCTGAAAACTTGACTCCATTCATTCTGATTCTGTTCATTCTGGTTCAATAAACTTGTATTACTCTCAAAACGTGTCTTTGTAGACAATACTGGAACAAAGTATTCGTTTGAAATACTGCCTGATTTACTGACGTTTTGAAGGAATGACTGTGCTGAATCTAGCCACATTTGAAACTGTAGATTTCCACTTTTGTAATTCTGGATTAAGGTCTTACTAAAGCTCTTGTTAAAGCTAGTATTAAAGCTTGTATTAAAGTCTTTTTTCAGATAGTGGCATGTTGTTCTCAGAGCTCAAATCAACATTGAGCTCAGAAGCATACACCATAGGTCTAGACGAATGATCATCTTTTTTTTCCAGGTATTTAACATCTGCAAAAGAACTTTGGTTAGAAACTGTCATGTTCTTGATTTGGCTAAGAACTTGGTGTGTAATGCCCTTAACATGGTATATGGGAAGATTGAGATACTCCGCAGTAAATTGGCTTCTGCCTGAGAACTTAATCGTGTCGCCTCTATGATCTTTATTGTTAGTATTAAAAACTGAATGTATATTGTTTAGGTAGCTGGTTTCAGACAGATTAAGCCTGTCTTTCAGACCGCCAATGTCTTCGTTAGCAATTTGTGGTACATTAGCCAACAAAACTTGAATGGGACTAATACTGGGCGCCTTACCTTGAGTGGTATTTGTACTTGTTGTGTTTATAGTTTTAGCTGTTTCTGATGAAGAGCCGTTTGATTGATTATTTCGAAAAATGTTTTGGATCGTTTTTCTTAATTGATAAACAGGATTTGAACTTCTATGGTTAGAAGTATTATGCTCCTGATTCTCTGCCTGATGCACTAAAGTGTTTGACATAATGGTGTTGTCAGTCTCATCGTGAGCATTCTCAGCGGTTAATTTTTTCAAAAACAGTTTTATAAGTGTTTTCTTGATTCAGTCTTATCTGATGGAGAACGTTCACCGTTTTATTAAGATTGATTATATGATTATGGTATTCACTCATGAAGTTTGTTTGACCGCGCTCAAATGCCTCTGGATCAAGCTGAAGTCCCAAAAGCTCTAGGAAATATAAATCTACAGGACGAAAAGCCGCGCTGTTGAATCCATATTGGCTCATTATCCAAGTGGAAAACAGCGAGACGTTAGGCTGCATCAATACATTCGTTTTCATGGCTCTGTCGTTTATCATGAGTTTGTGCTGAATCATATAGATTATCCTTTTATGATTTTTCTTTTAATCCTGAATGTGTAATTTCCAGTGTCTCAATTGCTATTTCACTTCCCATTGCATTTAGTGAAGGCCCAGTCCATTTAGTCGGAAACGCATCTTGGAACTCCCATGTCCTAACGACTGTATTGTCCTCTTTACGCAGTTTTATAGTGCCACTGGATTTTTGCATTTTCCCTTCCTTGATGTGCTGGAACCATTTAATCATTCTTGCTAAGTCACCAACACCTCTTTCAAGGACAAGTTTGCCACTTTGAACACGTTTGGGGAGCATGTGAACATATCCATTCACACCACCCTCTTGGTACTCTTCTAGTTCTATTTGGCCTTCAAGTCCAGATACTTTTGAGAAATTACCTTTAAAATTCCCAATTTCGACTTCGTATCTGAAGACCAATCCTAGATTATCGTTTTTTCCCATATGTCACCTCTGTTGAAATTTTTAAGTCATCTTTCTAAAATACATCAAAGATGTTGTCAGGCGTGTCATTGAGCTTTTTATTAATGTTCGAGATCTGATTGCAGTATCGTCTTCGTTCCAGATGATCCATTTGCATAACCTCATCATGTGACCAATGGAAGTAATATGCGATAAAGGCAATTTCCTCGTAAATCTGAGCCTTAGGATAAGTTGTTATCCCCTTAAGTTGAAAAAATCCACAGGCGTCTCATGCTCATGTCCACATTTAGGGCAAATTGTAGGATAAGATGGTGACTCCATTTGGTTAACACGTTGATAAAGGTCTTGTAAATAAGCAAGATCTGCAGTAAACAGTCTTTCAACAACCTTTGTATCTATATGGCCAACGTCGCCTAACTTCGTAATCACGCGTGATAATAGAATCACTGACAAATAGCTTGGATTCTGTTGTACACGTGGATCTCTCATAGGTAAAATTTCATCGGCTGCAGTAGCAAGCCTCATAACGCCTTTTTTATGCATATTGCCTTGTTGATCGATAAAACCTTTAGGTAGTTCAAATTCATACTCTGTTTGGAATGGCATTTATATTCCCCCTTGATTTCTTGTTCCACTATTTTAACTAGACTGTTTAAACTGACTCCGCGCTTTTTAGCGCTCTATATATAAATTTATCCAATTTTGACTTAAAATAACCAATATTGCGGAAACGGGAGTCCAAAAAAATGAAATCCCGCTTCCGCTTTTTACATATTACTGTGATCTAGTAAGGCCTTCATGGGCAATCTCAAGAGATTCCATAGCAACCTCAGAACCAGTAGCATTAAAATCAGGCGCAGTGTACTTCACTGGCCAAGCATTGATCATTTGCCATGACGCAGCATCGTCACCAGCTTCATCAATTGCAGTGATCGTAACAGTTTTACGCTCAATTGTGCCTTCAGTAATGCCATCTAACCACTCATAAAGTACCATTGAATCTGAAGTACCCCATTTTAGAGTGATGTTGCCGTACTTAGTAAGTCCAGGAAGTTTACGAGGTGTAGTAACATCATCGCCTTCTCTGTACTCGATTACGTCTACCGATGTATCAAAGCCAGAAACTTCCGCAAAGCCACCAGCTTCTAGTCCATCAATTTCCAGACGGAATCTAAAATTCCGATATGGATGTTTCATATCAGCCATAGATATTCACGCTCCTTATAAGAGTTATAGGTTTTTAGTCAGGGTTATTGTTCACTGGTCTTCTGTGCAATTCTAAAGATTACAAATTCAGCAGGTTTCACTGGTGCAACACCAATTACACAAATGAGTCTACCGTTACCGATATCATCTTCAGACATTGTTGTACGACCAATATCTACGAAGAACGCTTCGCCTTGGCTGCTACCAGCAAGTGCGCCACTTCTCCAAACGCCTGTCAAGAACACTTCAATAGTACGCTTAACTCTTGTCCAGAGTTGCTCATCGTTTGGCTCAAATACAACCCAGTTTGTATTAGCTTTAATTGATTCCTCAAGGAAGATGAATAGTCTTCTTACGTTGACATACTTCCATAGTGAATTAGATGATGCAGTACGAGCACCCCAAACACGGATACCTTGACCAGTGAAAGTTCTAATCAAGTTAACACCCTTAGGATTAAGAATATCTTGCTCGCCTTTACCGTATAGAGAACTTAGTCCAACAGCGCCACGAACAACTTCATTTGCTGGAGCCTTAAATACGCCACGTTCTGTGTCAGAACGGGCATAGATACCAGCCATAGCACCTGATGGAGCATAAAAAATGTTTCTCTTGTCTAGAGGATCAAACATTTCTAGCCATGGGTGATACATAGCAGCATAATCAGAATCAAACATATTTCTGAAGTTTAGGACGTCCCCAACCTTTTTCTCAGTTACAGGAACATCTAGTACTGCAAAGCGGCTCTTAGTATTTTCACAGTGTGCAACAAGTGCTAGTTGTACATTAGGATCTGTGATACCAGGAATCGCCATAATGCTAACCATCTCATTTTCCAGGAACGAATTGATACCTGAACGTTTGCCAGGGCCATCATCTGAACCCATGAAAGTTGCAGAGGTTACATTATCAGCAGTGCCGTCAAAACCACCGTCTAGACCAAAGATGTATGTACCTTCATTGCTGCCAGTTAATGCTTCATACGGTGCTTTTGCACCTTCTGCGTCGCCTTCAACCTGAGCTTCAATTAGGTCAGACTTAGCTAAACGCTTTGTAATGAAGTTTGATGCAGCAACGTTAAGTGATACGTTTTCGTACGACTCTAGCAGATCTTGGTATCCAACTTCCATGTTGAATTCACAGCTCTGAATAGTCTTTTTAGGAAGCAGCTCAGTGTCGACAACATCAGCACCGAAAGGTTCCTCAAATACGATTACATTTTCAACTGAAGATGAAATAACAGCAAATTCAGTTGCTTCGCCGTCAGTGAACATTACAACATCACCTACGTTAAAGCCAACTGCAGACTTGACTGTGTAAGCCTTTTTATCGCCATCTTCATTCATTTCTAATACTTGAGTTTTAGCCTTGCTAGCAGGTGCAAACTTGACGCGAATGTCATTGCCCCAAGAACCAGGATTTTTAGCTGATACTTTAAGAGTCAAATCGCCAGCCACGTCAGTAACTGCAATCTTAGCGTCTTCTGGAGCAACACGCATAATGTATGCTCTTGAGCCACCATTATTGAAGAACTGTTCTACACCATATGCTAGAAAACGATACTCTCCAAATTGATTCTCAGATAGATAACCGCCAAACTTTCTTCTAAAGTCAGCAATGTTTGTTACAAGTTCTGGTGCTCCAATAACTGCACCGCGTTGAGCCAGACCAATAAAACCGCAAGTACTAGTACTTACGCCTTCCATAGGCCGTGGCCCCATTTCGAACTCTTCGACGTATACTCCGGGTGATAAATACTCTGCCATACGTGTCCAATCTCAGATCGAAGATTAATGTAATCTTGACCTAAAATCAGTCCCTCCCTTCAGTCTTAGATAGTTCCTCTGTTAGTTTAAAATGCAAATTCAACTTTAATGGCGTTAAGCGTCTTTCGCTGTTGTGCCAAGTCTTCAATCATTTCCTGGAAGACGCCAATTATGTCGGCAAACAGGAAAAGAGTTTCAATTATATCTGCTTCATTAAGCGTTTCGCCATCAGGAAGAACCATTACGTATCTACAGTAAATACGTTCCTCATTAATACCGAAGTGCCCAATTGGCATTCTCGCGTTGATCTCTGTAAGGAGATCTTTTACAGTGTTTTCGTTGGAATCACCATATGTCTCAGGCAGTTCTACATAAAACTGCATCAGATTGATGTGTTCCATTTCGTCGTCTGGTCTTGGCAGCAGAGCCAGATTAACCAGCTGATCACGGTCCTTATAGTCATTGTCTAGGGCTACAACCATAGTGCCCAGACCTAACTCTTCAGTCTTGGTTAAGACTCGGGATTCAATGTCGATCTCAGAAAGTTTCTGGCTCAGGTACTCCAATTTAATCAGATCAAGTTTTTTTCATAGTCTCGGTCATGAAGTCCCTCCCTATTCAGCCAGTGCTTCAATGAGAAGCTTCTTCTGCTCTTTTTTCTTGCCGTTATTTTTGTATAGTTCTTGTTTATCTACGCCAGTGGCGTCAATGTCAGAGTCAACATGGTCAAACTCTTCTATTGTTTCAACATCAGTTGTGAATGGTGTCATTCCACCAACGTGTTCAAGAAGCATTCCAGTGTAGTCAACCGCTTCCTTCATCTTTTCAGGAGCCATAGCACCTTCTGCGTAACCAATGACTTTTTCTGCAAGCTCTTTACCTGTAGAAATACCTTCGGTTGCAGCATCAAGAGCTGCTGTTCCTGCTTCAGAAGCACCCATAGAAGCAAATAAGGATACATCCTTCATAATGTTTATGGTTGTATCAAGACCATCAAGGGCAGCATCTTTGCCTTTTTTGATTTGTCTTTCTTTATTTAACTTCATGAGTTTGTCATCAATAAGATATTGACGGATGTCCTTCTTCTCAGATTTGTCTAAGGTATCTCTAGTCCCACTAGCGCCTTTGTACTTTTTAACGAGAAGATCCTTGTTAACTGTTTCATCAGTTTTTTTTGAATCCTGTTTTTTTTCGTTTGATCCAGCTCATGACACCAGATGATTTTTTTTCGACGTATTTCTCGCCTTTCTCATCTTTATCCTTATACTTATCTTTGAACTTCCGTCTATTTTCTACCATTCTCTTTCTAGTAGCATTGATGGCGAAAAACTGTACCATTTTATAAACCATTTTTACAGCGGACAATATAGATCTTAATATTGGCACCTTAGAAATGATCTTTTCTCCAAGAGCAAAAATTTTGTCCTTATGTGTGGACACAAGCTCTTTGAATTTTTGCCATTTGCTTTTGTCCTCAGCAATTTGGTCCTCATCTTTGTCCTTTGAATCCTTTACTTTAGCAATTATCGCTTTGATCAAGGAATAAGAACCAGTTATTGCTGAACCAATTTTCTCACCAAGTTCCTTATTACCAAAAAGTTCACCAACATCACCGGCTAAGCCACTTGCAACTTCTACGCCCTTGTCTGCAGAGGTTTTCAAAGCTTCGTCATAAGCTTCAGTAGGATCATTTATCTTATCCTTGGTGAAGCCAGAGTAGTCTTTACGCATTTCCTCTAACTGCATAAAAGGATTGTCTGGGGGAGCTGTCTCCTGTTTAGATTCCTTCTCAGGCGTTGTTTCTTTTTTCAGGCTTGGTTTGCTTCTCAGGTTCTGCTTGTTTCTGTTCTTTGTCTTGGTCATCAGTTTTTTCTTGCTTGTCAGCATCCTGGTCGTCTTTTTTCTCCTCTTTCTCAGAATTTGGTTCCTCCTGATCAAGCAGGTTTTCACCAGTGCTTTCACCCTGACACTCATCGACGAAATCCGAAATAGCATCTTCCTGTTTAAGATCTTCTTGTTTTAAATCTTCTTCCTGAGGAGCGTCCTTCTTTTTCTCTTTTTCCTGTTTCACTTTATCCTGAGTCATAGGCATTCACCCCCTCTTCAGTGGCGGTTGTATTAGTAACACTTGGATCAGAGCTGTTTGACGCATTTGTATCCTCAGGTGGTTCAGTTCCTTTAGGGAACAATGTGTCCTTTTTCCTACCGCTTCGTTTTAGCTCTTCCCAAGCTCGAGAAAACTGTTTGAAATACATCTTTTGTTTCTCTTCTTTAAGGTGGCTGATTTTTCTGTGGTACTCCCTTCGATTGATTAAGTCGAGGGTTTCATCAGACCTCTTAGCACCATCAGTTGGATCACGTCCACGATGCAAGGTTGCATCGGCTCTATTTTCCATGAGCCTTTCATTAAGGTTCATTATTTCCTCCTTGTCTACCTCGTCGTCCATGAATGGCATGGGCATGTCGTAGGCATCCGTTTTCTTGCTATTGTCTTTTGAAGTGCGTTTCATGTGTCTTTTGTATTTAAATGCATTTTCGTTTTCTGATGTTTCAGGTAACACAGATTCCTGGTCAATGTCTGAATAGTGCGCTCGTCCACCGAAACGTTTTTTTATAGGCTCTATTCATGTCTACTTCATTAACTCTTAAATCCTCTGAGAAACGTTTATCGGCCCTAGCTGACATTACAACTAGTGGAGAACGAGTATCCTCTGTTTGACCAATCTCTACTTCGGAGCCAAGGTCAGTGATTCGTGCATTTAGCCTAGCTTTGCCATACTTCGAATCATGTCCTGTTTTAGCTCTATAGTTTTTAAAGGTTTCATTACCAACAGAAGGCTTTAGCGATGCAGAACGTCTTAAAAAAGGTTCGGGATTTTTTGTAAAATCTGTCCATTTAGCGCCTCCATTACAATCAACTTCCGCCATTTTACTTATACTCATAGCAAGCCATAGGCAATATAAAGATTTCTAAATAAAGGAATTGTAATTCGTTGAAAAATTGGGCTGAGCGTATCTATATAGTAAGGAGGAATTTCAATGAAACCAGTGCCATATAAATCAAACTCAGAGTATTACAATGACCAGCTTCAGTTAATCGATATGTATCTTAGTGATTATGCTGAAGCGTTTACTAAAAAGCTGCATACCTCTGGCAAAACACACTTAAAGAAAGCCTTTACTACCCACGATGAAGTGACAAACGCCTTAAATTCTAGTGTGTTTAAAGATAGTGATTCAATGAAAAATACAGATATTGATAGTTTCAAAGAACATGTCCAGTTAAGGATCAACAAAACGGTTCAATCAGATGCATACGATAAATCAGAAGTATTTCTGCCTTTTGAGTACTTATCAAGTGTGTTTAATTTAAGTGACTTTGATCGTTTTATAATAATGCTCAGTTTTGCAGTTGAACTCGATAGAAAATATGAGAAAATATTTGGATTCCTGAATGATTATGGCAGTATGCGCCATCCGACTATTCAAACCGCTTGCCTTATTTACGACAAACGCAATACGGTTTATATGAAACATATGACAAAGTTCCATAGTGACAGTAAACTCATGAAATACTTTTTTGAGGAGGAAAGCTCAAGCCTCTCTGGGACACAACTCAAGCTAATGGAAACCGTACGAGGTTTCTTACTCGATTCCGACCTAGAAACCATTGTGCTGCCAAACTATCTGTCGCTTTATTTACCAGACGAGACACCAGAATTGTTGAGAACACACCACTCTATTAAGAATAAAATCAAAGACTATTTGTCCAACTTAAGTATGGTTAAAGGACGTAGAATCGTTTTGAATATTCATGGTCCAGAAGGTATAGGAAAGTTAAAGCAGGTTAAACATTTTTGTCATGAATACCAACATTCAGCCGTGATTGTTAATGCGAGAACTTTACAGAGGTATTATGAGGACAGCCAAAAGCAATATAAAACAGCCCTTAAACAACTTGCACAGACCTTACTTATACATCAGGCTGTTTTTGTTCTAACAGATGTGAATATAGAGGAACATAGAGACCTAATGAAGTCCATTTACGAAGATTTTCTAACAGATATGGCCGCTTTTGTGAAAGTGACCTTCGCACTTTCAGAAAGTGAAATGCCGTCGTTAACAAGGCCAGACCAGGCACTGACTGTTTTGAGAATTGAAATGGACTACCCTGTCGGAACTGTACGCAGGGAAATATTTGATCATGTCTTGTCTGGCTTCCGATTTAACGTAGGTGCAGACTTAGGCTCTGTTGCATCAAAATTTGTGTTTACACCTGATCAAATTGAAAACGCTGTGCACGATGCTGTGGAACTCACGAAATGGGAAGGCAATGAGTTTATTGACTCAGCCACTTTCCATAAAGCGTGTAGAAGCCAGCTTAATCATAACCTTGATAAACGTGCCCAGCGTATTGACGCAGGTGGTGATTGGAAACGTTTGATTCTTCCAGAAAGCTCAAAGGACATATTAAGAGAGGTTTGCGACCATGTTAAGTATAAAAGTCAGGTGCTTGATGAATGGGGTTTTAAGGAACATCTAACATACGGAACAGGACTTGCAGTTCTTTTCGCAGGCCCTCCTGGAACAGGTAAAACTTTTAGTGCAAGGATACTAGCAAGAGAGCTTGATCTTGAGCTATATAAGGTAGATTTGTCACAAATGATCAGTAAGTATATTGGCGAAACGGAAAAGAACATTAGTGCATTATTTGAAGATGCCTCAGGCAGCAGTGCGATTCTTCTCTTTGACGAGGGTGATGCTCTTTTGGAAAAAGAACAGAAATGAAAGATTCCCATGATAGACATGCTAATGTTGAGACCGCCTTTTTACTTCAGCAGGTTGAAGCTTATGAAGGTATAAGTATTCTGACAACAAACTTTATGCAAAACATTGATCCTGCATTTCTTAGAAGGTTTAGATTCGTTGTTCACTTCCCCATTCCAGATATTGAATCAAGACTTCAAATATGGAATGGAATTTATCCTGAACCAGTGCCAATGTCAAAACATGTTGATTTTGAATTCTTGGCAAAAAACTTTGAACTTACGGGTGGACACATAAAAAACATTGCACTTTCATCTGCATTTAAAGCTGCGTCAAATGGTGGAAAAGTGGACATGAAAAGCATCATGTTAAGCATTCAGCACGAACTTGGCAAGACAGGAAAGGCTGTTCTGAGATCAGATTTTGGTGAATATGCGTATATGTTGGATGAATAGCTATAAATGCGTATTTAATGCTATTTTGCTCCTGTTTTACTCCCAGACTACTCCCTTGTTTCGCTAGTATATGTGGCTTTATAATGATATAATTACCTGTAAATGGTAATGATTTAATGTTATGAGGGAGTGTATGTATGAATAGAAATTCTAGTGTTCGAGTGATTGGAATTATAGTGTTTGTTCTAATCTTAATGGGAACGATATTTATTGGTGGCGGTGATCGAGGGTTTATTGCTTTTTTCGATGTTCCAAGTTTTTTAATAGTTATAACTATTCCATTATCAATGCTCCTATTTGCAGGACAAATTACTGATTACTTTAGGGCCGTTCAAATGGCAGCTGGTGCAGATGACTTCACCATAAAAGAGTTTAAGTCAAGTTCAATTGCACTGTCTCTTGCAATTCGAATGTTTTACATGTCGGGTATTATAGGAACGGTTGTAGGTATTATTCAGATTCTTATTTACGTAGAGGATCCTTCGAACTTTGGTCCAGCAATTTCAATTAGTTTACTGACATTCTTCTACTCAATTTTCTTTAATACGATCCATTACGCAATTAAATCTAGAATTAATAAGGAAATTGTTTATCGTGAAAACTAACTTTAAAAAAATAATCATTGCAATCGTACTTTGTATTTTGTTCATAATAATTGTCAGTTCTACTGTCAGGTTCACTTTCTTTACATTAGATGACATTAGGCTTCTTTTGATTTTATTATCTTGCACTGGAATACTTGTCCTTATAAGCAACACTGAGTTTAAGGACACTAAGAAGCTACTGGGTCGCATTAGGTTTAACTTGTTTTTAACGGCTATGATTATGTCCGTTCTTTTATTCTTTGAAACATTTACAAAACCAAGTCAAGGTCTTGGATTTAGACTACTTCTTCTAAGTTCTTTTAAACCACTGCTGCTTGCAATGATTGCCTACCTGCCCATTTTGAATATGGTTGAGCGTAATTATGTGTATATAAATGAGATTAATAATGCTGACGAAGTTGGCGAGGTTCTTACCTACCCTGACTTAACCAGACGTGAACGAGAAGTGTTTGACCTTGCATTATATGACTTAAGCAATAAGGAAATTGCTGAGAAGCTGTTTATTGCAGAAACAACGGTTAAGAAACACATGCAGAATATACTTAAAAAAATTGAATGTTCCAATCGAGAACAGTTAATCGAAAAGTATAATAAACTGCTTGTTAGTGACCAGAAATAATATTAAAAGAGCTCCAAGTCCATGCTTTTAACAAAGCGTGGTCTTGGAGCTTTTCTTGATTTTTTTTAGGTGACATCTTAATTTATATTTTTTAGTTATAAATAAACTATTTTAAGCGTTAAAGAACATTTCTTTAATACTCTCAACTATAGTTGGAGGTTCTGGTAATCTGCCAACGCCTGTTCCTTCTGCCTTCATTGCCATTGTGCCAACTTCAGGATCAAGGAAGTGATATCCGTACTTTTTCAAAGTGTGGATGTTGTTTTGCACAATAGGATTCTCAAACATTGCAGTATTCATGGCTGGTACAAAAAGTACTGGTGTTTTTGCTGCTAGAATAATTGTTGAAACAAGGTCGTCTGCCATACCGTGAGCAGCTTTTCCTATTATATTGGCTGTTGCTGGTGCTATTACGATTAAGTCAGGATTTTGTGCTAATACAATATGAGGAATTTCATGGTTTTCCGTGTCCTCAAAAAGACTAGTATATACCTTGTTATTTGAAATGGCCTGGAACGTAACTGGAGACACAAATTCCATAGCACTATCTGTTAAGGCAACTTGAACATTTGCGCCCTCTTTTTTTTAGTTTGCTAACAAGGTCAACTACTTTATAAATTGCAATACCACCACATACACAGATGACTATATTCTTATTTTCCATTGTGATACCTCCTTTATATGTACCTTTTTATTTCAGTATAACAAAAAAGCCATGAACGATTGTTCATGGCTTGACGATTTAATATAATTACCCGACTCTTGTCCCGTTTGGAACTGGTTTTTCAGGTTGAGCAAGTACAGGTGTAAGACCATCTTCAAACCCGATATCGAAAAGCATGCCTTCCGAGAGTTCTCCAGCCATTTTCTTTGGCTTCATGTTGATGACAAACAACGCTTGCTGCCCTACCACTTCCTGAGTGTCTTCTCTTTCGCCTTGCATTCCAACTAGGATTTGACGATTGAAGTCTCCAAAACTCACTTGCAATTTTACAAGTTTATTAGAAGTTTTCACATTCTCAATAGATTCTATCGTACCTACACGTACGTCTAATCTGCTCAGCTCCTCAAAATCAATAAAGGGTTTAATCGGGGTATTCATATAGAATTGTCCTTTCCGGTACTATGTTAGCACCATGACGCTTTCACTCACACATCTAATAGTGTAACATAGAAATTCCGGATGGAAAGTAATTTGTCGAAATTGGTCGATAAAATTACATAAGCAGATAAAATGATACAAAATTCTACTTGATACTACGACTTCTAGCACTTAAAAATTCATTTTTTGTCAGCCCGAAAAAGGTTGCACCGACATACTCTCCATTAATGTAATAAAGTTCTTTACTGTGTCCTTCTTCTACACATCCAACCTTTTTGAGTATGGTTGCTGACCCTATATTACCATCTATAACATGCCCATAGTATTTGTTAAGACGTCTTTCAAGGAAGGCGTAGCTCATAAGAATATCCATTGCTGCTGTCCCGTATCCTTTACCACGATGGTCTCTATCGATTTGAAGTCCAATACTAAAAGTACCGTTTTTCTCATCAATTGAATTTAAGTTAATAGCTCCAACATTACATCCGTCTGCATTCACAACTGTCAACATAATGCGTTCATCTTTACCATTAAAGTCTTTAAATTTTTCCGTAAAGGTTTTAGCTTCAGATTCTGTAGGTGGTAGTTCGACTTCACATTGCAGTCTTCTGCGCCCTTCTGAATCAAACCTATTATAATAGTATGGCTCCCAGTCCTGTTCTTCAATTGTTCTTAATTCCACAATGTCATTTTTCCAGAAGTATTTATCTTTAGTAATCTCTCTCATGTTCCCCTCACTTTTTGGTGTATACGATTTTCTTTATAGTGTTTATAGATAAGTAATGCATTTCAGCAAGGTCACTAATTGTTTTTCCATCACGAAACTGTGACCTTATCTTATTGTTTCTTATGACAAGTTCTTCTCTTGCTCCCGATTTTTCCCCCCAACCACTCTTAGTTGTAGATTTAGGAATATACAGGTATTCCCCTTCTACATACTTCTGGATCTCGTCGAGAAGTTCTTTTGGAAGAACTGCATCAGCTTTCTTATAGCCCATGATTACTCCCCTTGGTAATGCTTTTCAAATTCATCGATCGTATTAAAGTTTAGTATATCCACGTTGTTTTTCCTGAGAAGGTTTGTAAATGCTTTTTCTAACTTAATCACATTTGTCTCCAAGGCACCTAAGTCATTTATATTTGATACCAAATCGATGTTAATAAGTGAGTCATAATACTTGCGGTAAGTTTCATAACTGTCACTGTTTTCAAACCATAGTCCAACCTCTGCTTTACTTAGAAACTGTGCAATTTCATTTTGAATCGTTGCTGACCTAAAGAAGGCTGTTGCAGTGTCTCCTTTACGACAGGCGCGCATTATTTTATTCAGACTAGACTTAAGTTCTTCGAAATAACCAATAAAAAGTGTTTCAAATGGTTCTGTGTCTGCGGTAGACATTTTTTTTTTCAAGAACCAGCAGTCTTGTATTTTTAATGAGTGTTCTGGAGCTTTCAACTATTTCAGCTATAGAGTTTGACTGGATAATTTTGAACACTAATGATTCGTAGTCAGCTGGCAAAAATTCTAGTTTTAAGGATTCTTGTACTGACATACCTATTGTTCTACTGAAGTATGTATTATTGATAAGGGCAGTAGCAAGCAGAACACTTGATAGTAGTTTTTCCGACTCAATTTTCGCAGCAGAAAGGTCAGAATGGGTCTCAATATTATATAGATTTACAATAGCACTATTTATATACTCTGTTGCTCTGACTAAAAGATATTCAGAGTTGTCTTTATGGAATAGTCTATCTAATTTTTCTTTAATAGAATTGAATTTTGTCAGGTCATTATCAGTTGCTGAATAGACTACAACAGACTTGGTAATTACGGCTGTTAATGGTTGTTCTAGTGCTGCAATTCTAGCAATACGTTCCCAGGGTATTGGAAACAAATCAAATCCGATTCCGTCTATTATAAATTGGATGTTTAACTCACGTCCGCGATCAGACTTTGGAATGAAAAAGAAATCTAAGTCAGATAATTCATCTTGATGACCTGTAGCGTATGATCCGTAGTATGCAAAAATGGCCACATCGTCTGCGTAGTTGTCTTCGATTTTCTTTTTAATGATCTCAATAATTCTAAAAATATCTTTCATTTAGCGCCTCCTTAATTGTGTGGAGATGTAATCTCATACCCATATTTTAACGGATTTAATTCTTTTAGGATATAGATAGAACACTTCTGAAACATAGAGTATATATTTTACTTGAATTGGCTATTGACTATGAAGTGACTTCATACTTTATGCTAATAGTATAAAGTTAGTCAAAAGTTATAGGAAGTGAGGATCAAAAATATGGAATTTAATTCAGATAAGTATTACTTTAGAGAGTATTCATTAAAGCTCATACTGCAAAATGTTGTTATGGGGTTAATGATGGCAGCCGATAAAATTATTGCAGCACTATTTATTGGCGTAAACGCACTTGTTGCAACAAATTTGATTGGGCCGTTACAAATGATGATCTATGCCATATCAACACTCTTTATGAGTGGTTTAGGATCATACGTTGGTCTTCTCATAGGGAGAAAGGATATTAATAAGGCCAATCGAGTTTCAAGTGGTGTGCTCCTTGTATTAACTGTTCTAATCACTGTAGTTACTGCGTTTGTTGTCTTCTTTGCCAAGGACCTTGCCTATTTTGTTGGAGCTCGTGGTGATGTACTTACACTTACAACAGATTATCTTTACTATGTGAGTATTGGGTTTATTGCAATGGTTCTGGCGTCTGCGTTAGATATACTCATTATGAATGATGGACACCCTGGGTTTATAATGAAAGTTAATATCGCTACAACAGTACTTAACCTGTCAATGAATGTTGTCCTTGTTGCCGTATTTAATATGGGTATTATCGGTTTAGCTATTTCGACGACTATTAGTAACATGGTTCATTTGTTTGCAACAGTTGTTTACTTTAGAAAACATTCAAAGCAACTTAAGTTGGTTAAGCCACAAATTGAATGGGTTTCTATTCGAAGGATCGTATACAATGGTTCAAGTGACTTTTTAGGCATGTTTAGTGAAGGCCTAAAAAGATATGTTGTTAACATTGCGATTATTACATTTCTTACACCGAGACATATGGAGGCCTATTCAGTTGTATCAATGTTTGTTATGATTTTCATTTCAAGTGTTTACTACGGAACTGCCCTAGGTATTCAACCCATATTTTCTCAAATGATGGGTGCAATGCGCTATGAAAGACTTAAGCCACTTCTGAGTTATACGGTTAGAAAAAGTAATGTTATTGCGCTGGCTATATACCTTCTTGTAATGCCGATATTCAAACCGCTGCTTAGTATTTTTATTCAGGAGCCTCAAACACTTCAAATTGGTATGTATATTTATATTACTTTTGGTTTTGCCACCTTGTTTGAGAATTTACCGAACGCTATAATTATGTTCTTTACAGCAATCAACCGTCCTCTTGAGTCAGTTGTGTTTTCTATTTCAAGAACGGTGGTCTTGTTACCTGTACTGACTTATATTTGTACCGCACTTTATGGTCAGATTGGTCTAATGTTAGGAACGCTCATTGCTGAGATTATAATTATCGTGGTATCCTATTCATATGTTAGAAAGTTGAATTTTGATAAGCTAACCGTTGTGAGCTAATGATTAATTCACGTGGATTAGATTAATTTATCTGGACTAGATTGAATTACACGGATTAGATAAAACCAAAATGGAAGTTGGGATGACAATATGGCTGATTTTTTGAGAAAAAATGAAATATCGAAGATCCTTGGCATGACAAAATCTACAATTCGATTTTATGAACAAGAAGGTTTAATAACCCCTCATATAGATGATAACAATTATAGACGATACAGCATTGAGGATTTAAAAAAAACTAAGCCAAATTAATTTCATGCGAAGCTTAGATTTTGATTTAGATACAATTAAATCTCTTTTATCTGGAGAAATGAATGAGCTTGAGTCGGTGCTGTTAAACAGAAAGTCTCATTTGGAAAATATGATACTTGATCTTCAAAAGAAAAGTAAAGATTTAGATGCAATTATTGAAATATCTAGTTCTAAGAAACAGCATTATAGTTATGATTTGAAAGCCTTTTCGAAACGCAGTTTTTTATGAACTTAGTCCTAATGATCAGTCCTTAAGCGGCATACTTGAGAACAATGCAGATTTCTTTTCTACGAATCAGTTAGAGCTTGGAAGTTGGTTTGTAAATGTTACTACTGTAGATTCAATTTATAAAGAGGATGACATGGGTTTTACAGAGTATATTGAAGTCAATTCAAATGTAACTGTGGATAGTGCCAGACATTTAACTATTGAAGCGGGAATGTACCTTTGTATTAATCTTGTTTTAGATGAGGTGCATACCTCGAATGGGAAGAGATTAAATCCACTGTATCTAGAATAATTTCGAGCGAACAGTTAAGAGTTCGTGGTTCCAAAATGTTGTTCCTAAACCAAGACAACATGAACTTTAACTTCACTGATTCTAAACGTATGTTGTCTATTCAAATTCCAATCCAGTAACAAAGTGTTTCGAACATGTCTACACGTTAAAGCCCTCATTTGAAGATAAGTCTCTTTGAGTCATATAGTATTTGATTTTAATATTTTCGAAGACTTGAGCACTGTATCTGGGTCTATGTGTGTTCTCGTTATGTATTGGTTAAAGCGAATACTCTCTAAGATAGCTGTTTACAGTATTCTTAATAAACTCAATACACATTTCTCTATTAAACCCATTATGTTCCCTATGTTTCATAACGGTTTCAATGGCTTCGTCAAAACTTGATGGTTGATTCTTAAGAACATACTGAGCGGCTTCAATCTTTGAACCCATTTGCCCTGACTCTATTGTCATTATTATTCTACACATAGATAAAACACCATAGGCAATATATTCGTCTGATAAATGGTGCATACCTCTTTCTGTGATCGGCTTCCACCATTCTAGTAAAATTTGGAACGCTGAAATTCTTAGCTTTGTTTCATTTACACTTAGTAGATCTTTTTCTAGCGGTTCACCATATATGGAAAGTCCGCTATTATGAAGAGTGTGTTTCTCAAAATACCATTCTGCGCCATAAATTTCTTGACTGGTCTTTCCATTATTTAAGTAAATTCGTGGTTCAATAGGAGGTGGTAGTTTATAAAGCTCTGTCTTCGTAATATAAGATATTTCAAGTCGGCTAGCCACTTGGGATGATGATGTTTCAAAGAGTTGTGTATATGAGACACAAAGTAAAAGTCGGAGTTTGAAAGCGCTTGTTCAGTTATCACAAGCAAATCAATATCACTGCTTTGTATATCAAAATCCCCACTACACAAAGAGCCATGAAGAACTATACTAAGTAGGTTTGCCCCAAGTTCTGAGTCAAGGGTGTTAATGAGATGGTTAAGCATATTGGTTATACCCTTAACAACATCTTCTGTGAGACTTTCATCTATTTTAAAGAGCAGTTTTGCATCATCGTTGATAGTATTCATGTGATGTCCTTTCAGTAATGAATGATCTTAAGACTTAATGTCAGAAATCTGATGGAAGTTAAGTTTCCAATGATCTTTAACCCGAATCCAAATTGAGCTTCTAAAACTTGATACATATCTTTCACTTGTTTCTTTTAGTGTTAGTTTATATGTAACCTGTACACATTCATTTGATAAAACATGTAGATTATAATTATCAATTTCATAGTCCACATATAGACCGTTTATGGTCGAATCGGACTTACTTACCTTATACTCATGTAGTACACCAGAGCTGTCTAATTGAGTAAAGTCAGTTGTTATGTTCTGAGTCGAACGATCAGACTCCTTGATATAGGCATTTAGCAGAGTCTTTTCATTGTTTAGGAGTGTATCTCTTACATTAATGTGAAGTGTTTTCATATAATCCTCCTATTCATCTTCGTCTACAACTTGAACCACAATTTTCCCTTTAACATTACCGTCACCTATATACTGCATAGCTTCTGGGACCTGTTCCAATGAATACACTGTGTCTATATAGGGTTTAACATGACCATTTTCAATTAGTGTTTTAATTTCACTTAACTTATAATTAGACTTGGCAGCAAGAATACTGAGATCCTTTCCTGTTTTTGAGGAAAGTCTGTGACCTGTAACTAAAACTTGGAACAGTCTTTTTGTTAAGCCACCCACGATTCTAAAACGTCCCGATGGCCCTAGTCTTTTTTCAATACTTTTGAGTGAATGATGCATAACCATATCTATTATTACGTCATAATTTTTATCTAGGTCTGTATAGTCTTGACTCTTATAATCAACAACATGATCTACACCTATACGCTTCATAAACTCAAATTTATCGGCACGATCAACACCTGTCACTTCTGCTCCCAGATGTTTCGCAAACTGTACAGCAAAGGACCCACAACCAGCACCCGCGCCGTTAACTAGAACTGTATCCCCTTTTTGTATTCCGCTTTCAATGACTGCTTGGTATGCCATACATGCCCCTTGTGGGAAAGCAGCAGCTTCAACAAAGTCTAAGTTTTGTGGAATAGGTGTTAACAGTTTCTCATTTGCACATGTATACTCGGCAAATCCACCCCAATTGTTTTCAACAAGGTCTCCAAAAACCTTATCACCGATGTTAAATTTGGTTACTGCATGACCGACTGCTTCAACCACGCCAGCAACATCTGAACCGAGTACATTAATTCGTGGTTTGAAAAGTCCCCATAATCTGCTGAAAATCGGTTTGCCTTGAAGGAGATCCCAGTCCCATGAATTAACGGATGTGGCATATATTTTTATTAACACTTCTTCGTCTTTTGGGATTGGCTTAGGCAATTCTTTTTCTACAATATTTTCTACACCGCCGTATTTGTAATAGGCCATAGCTTTCATAGTTAGCCCCCTTCTTTACCTTGTTGTTATACTATGATTATGACATAAAGAACAGGATTAATCTTAGTAATTATATATTGAAAAGCAACTCCCAAATGTGCAAGAGCTGCTGATCAGTACGGATTTAAGCCTATCTTTGTTGTGTTTCTTTAAATTTGATTGTTATGATATCTATCCCATTGGGATTTTTAACAATATCGATACTTCCACCGAGTACATTTACTACTGCATTGTGGACAATATGCATTCCAAGTCCAGAGTGGCCTTTATGTTTTTTAGTTGAAAAGAATGGTGTAAAAACATTTTCCAGTTCAGTTTCATTGAAACCAATACCATTATCCCAGTATTCAAGCACAACTTCACCTGAAGACTCCAGTTTCATAGCATGTACATAAATTTTTCTATCAGGATGTTCTGAAAACCCATGTACGACGGAATTCTTAAACAGATTTGAAATAATATTTCGTATTGCTACTGGATCGGTAAAAATTCGCATAGGTTCTATTCGGCATTCTATAGATATTGACAAACGTTCGTTTATTTTAAGATCATTGAGAAGATCCAAAGTGAACGTATTAAGGTCAATATATCTCAGTTCAGAGATTTGACTATCGAATGTAAGGAGTTTAAAGTTCTCAACAAGTGTTACCATTTTATTTAGGTTTCTGTCGATCATTTCATAAGAGTCTAAGCTGCTCTCGAAAAGCGATTCCAGCTCTCCTTTGGTAATCTGACCATTGTCAAATCGTTCTTTTAACACTTCGTGCTTTTTCATAATGAAAGATGTTAAAGAAATACTGTTCCCAAGTGGGGTATTAATTTCATGGGCAACATTGGCTGTTAAATTTCCTAATGCAGCTAGTTTCTCTGAGAGTACTAGCTTGTCTTGTGTTTTCTTTAACTCAGTCAATGAGACTTCCAGTGCATCTTTTGATTTCAGGATTGTATTAATTGAAACAAGTGAAAGTGTAATTACAATAACGGCTAATACGGCAATTAAGTAAAACAAAACGCTTAATCCGTTATAACCATCTTTATACTCTATTGTGAATTTCCATAATGCATTAGGCAACTGTAATGTATTTGTGACTGCATCATTATTGAAGTTCTCATAGTTGGTCACTATACGGATTTCGGAGTTATCCACTTGATTAACTTGATCTATTCTAAGATTGTATTCATTTAATGCCTTTTCTATTCCAGTTTGCTCAAGAAAAACTTTCAAATTGACCACATAATTTAACTGACCATAATAAACACTTTTACCTGGTTCGGGGAAGTAGTCAAAAGGTATTCTACAAATTATGCCCATGCCGCCTTCTACAATCGGAAACGGACCATCGATAACTGTCTCCCCTTTATTTTTAGCCATTAAGACTTTTTCAGTTTGACCCTCTAATTTGGCAACATCCACACCCATAATAGCCTCATTACCTTCTACAGGATAAAAATGAGTGATGGTTGTATCTTGTGCTAATGTAATGTCTTTAATAACAATGTCATCATCTGATAAAAGGAGTTTTGAATACGCCCCAAACTCTTCCTGACTTAAGTCTGGGTTCATTTGAATATGAGGAATAAATCCTTTTAGATTAAAGAGTCGTTCGTTGAATAGCGTGTCAACATCTTCCTCTAAATCATCAAGATGTGCGCGTAAAGCTTCTTTTTGAACATCAACAGCTCTTTCATACTCCATACTTAGTATTAAGCCAAAGAGCGATGTTAACATTATAAATATGAGAATCGTTACAAGATTTCTATTTATATTTTTTAACATATATATCATCCTTAAGTACTTTCAGGTTACCTTTTATCATTATACCCGATATATAGGATGAACCACATACGAAGTGCTTTTTTACCTAAACACCTCACTTGTTTTTGATGGTTTTAATATAAAATAAAATAGACATCTAGAATAACTCCAGTTGTCTATGAAAAGCACAAATACTAATATGAAATTCTATGACTAGTTATTATGGTTTTTGTAAAATGCTTGAACTGTTTTTCTTAGTCTTTGGACTGACACTTTGAACCTGGGAATGGACAAATTGCATAATCCTATTCTGATCAGACAATGTACAAGTTTTATAAATTGGATCTAGTACTTCAATAATATCGCTTTTAAGAAGCTCTACTTGTTTCGTTGTATAGGAGCAGACTACGTCTACTCTTAAGAGCAGTTCAACTATTCTTGTAACCAGGTCAGGTTTGTTTAAGGCAATTTTACCAATGTTTTTAATGAAGCACTGAGCTGTCATCATTTTATCATCGTTAAAGTGTAAAGAGTACCTATCAAACACATTATCCAGTTTTCCCATGGTGTCAACTGTTGAAATGTTAGCAAGCATGGTTAGACCGATATCACGGTGATATGAGTTCTTATGATCTAACAAAGTTAAGAAGTCATCAAAATGGTCATAAAAGAATTCTGGACTTTCTGAACTAACTTGGTTTAAAACAAAATAACAATGATAGTAAACCATTATATGTTCATGATGGATCATAAGATAGATTAAAGACTCACGAAGATCGGTGTCAACCAAACATCTTTTGACATAATAGTTTTGGTCAAAATCTTTAGCGGAAATGTCTTCTATTAGGTCTTCTTCTATTAGGTTGTCATCTATTAACATGGTGAATACCTCCTTATGACAAAGAACTTTTACTTAACTGAAATGTAGTATTCTATAATACTTTCATTATTAAGAGCTCGTATTTCAAAGTCTGGCTCACCTGATAATTCAGCACCAGAAGTCAATAGCCATACGCCATCAATATAGTCGTATACATTTTCAATAGCTTGCCTTGATATTTTAACCCATCAATGGCGACGCCATTTAAAGTTCTTGCTTTACGATCTAGAATAAACAATTATAATTATTTGATATTTAATGGGAGTAGTTCTGGTATTAGAAAATCTCCATCTTTTCGAATCAAAATGTTATCAAAGTATATTTCACCACCACCGTACTCTGGTGTTTGAATGCAAATTAAATCCCAGTGGATTCCAGACTCATTTCCATTGGAAGCATTGTCGTAGCAAAAGCCAGGTGTTAAGTGGAAACTTCCACCTATTTTTTCGTCAAACAATATGTCATTGATTGGATGTGTAATTGCTGGATTCACTCCTAATGCAAATTCTCCAATATATCTAGAGCCCTCATCTGTATTGAGGATTTTATTGAGTTTTATGTTTGCCTCCTCATTATTATCAGAAGTGGCATCTGTTATTTTTCCATCTACAAACTCCAACGTTATGTTCTTAAATGCCTCTCCTTGATAGACAGTTGGGACATTAAATTTCACTTTTCCGTTAATTGAGTTACGCACGGGCGCTGTATATACCTCACCATCAGGCAAGTTAATGTAACCTGCACACTCATGGGCTGGAATGTTCTTAATTGAGAATGTGACGTCTGTTTCAAGTCCTGTTATTCTCACTTGGTCGGTTTGTAACATAAGATTTTTTTAAATGAATCATTGCAGGTTCTAGTTTTCTGTAGTCAAGTGTACAAACATCGAAGTAAAACTTGTCAAACGCGTCTACAGACATACCTACGTTTTGAGCCATTGACTCATTTGGATATCTTATTGAAAGCCATTTGGTTTTATTTACTATATAGGCGTTAACGTCTTTTAAGTAAAACTCGTTATATTGTTTCATTTGCTCTTCTGAAACGTCAGAAAGTTCTTCTTGATTCAGTATGGATTTGATCATAATATAGGCGTCTGTTGATTTTAATCTTGTCATTTCAACTTTTCTTAATGATTCTAAGCTACTCTTACTTGCACCTATTATTATTTCTTTAAGTACGGTCATATTAGTATACTTGGTTTGTGGGTATGCTCCAACATCGTTTATAGCCTTAACTATATATTGAACAAGTTCTTCAGGGAACACACCTGTGACGTCTATTGTGACTGTCATACCAGTTTTAATAGCTAAAGCTTGGTTTACAATTATTAGAGCTAATTCACTGTTTCTATTGTCCATTTACAGGCTCCTGTCTTTCTAAGCTATACAAAACATGTCTATATAAAGGGTGGTCTTGATTAAGGTTAGGGTGGTCAAACTCCCCCTCTTTACCTAGTCCAATTTTTGTCATGACATTGATAGACCTAACATTTACCAATGAAGTGAACGAATAAATTTTGCTTATGTTCAATACTGTAAACGCAAAATCCAGGCATGCCTTAGCACCTTCTGTTGCATAGCCATTATTCCAGTGGTCTTTAGAAAGCCGCCATCCGATTTCTGTACATGGTGTAAATTCAGCATCAAATTGAGCTGTGTATAACCCTATATACCCTATAAATTCATTGCTTTTCTTTAGCTCTACTGCCCAAAGGCTATAACCGTATTCTTCAAAATGTGTTTGTATACGTTCAATAAATTGATCAGATTCTAAGGCAGTAAGACATTTTGGCATAAACTTCATGACATCCTTGTCAGAATTCATTAGTTGAAATGGCTTTGAATCATCACTTTTCCACCTTCTAAACCCTAATCTTTCGGATTCAAAATCATATAATTTGCTCATTTCAGCCTCCTACCTGTTTGTTTAATCAAGTTAATTTATGTTTTATGAGTCCCTATTAAGAAATTCATTCAGTTTTGGTGTTACATTAAATAGTGACTCTAGGGAGTTGTATTCATTAATTGATGCGCTATACTTTGCTTCATTTACAGCACCAATACGTGTAGCTCTTACCATAACGTTCTTAGGTGTTTCACTCGAAGGTACGAACTCGAATAGGCTAACCTTGTAACCTTTGCTTTCAAGAATAAGTGTACGCATTGAATCTGCGATCATATCGCTGAGACGTTCTTTGTAAATACCATGTTTCGTTACAGATCCGAGTGGATGTTTTCGCATGTTATCCCTAACTGTATGCTGACAGCATGATACTGTCATGATGTATTTGGCGTCTTCCATAATACCTTTTGCAATTGTCATGTCTGTAGCAGTGTCGCATGCATGTAGGCTGTAGACAACATCTGGCTTCATATTGAAGTTGACTTTGAAAATGTCGTTGCAAATAAACTCCATGTTGTCAAAACCTAGTTCCATAGCGGCTTTTTTAGAGCTATCAATGACTTCACTGTTGTAGTCAATACAGAAAAATTTTACGTTTCTATTTTGAATTTTTGTGAAGTAGTAATTTGCCACAAATGATAAGTAACTTTTACCACATGCACAGTCTACTAAAACAAGTTCACGTTTAGTGGAAAGTCTATCTAATGCTTTACTGATATGAGCAATGAAGTCATAGAGTTGTTTGTGTTTTTTCATTCGAACTTTGTAATGGTCCCCATTTTTATTTGCAAGTCCAATTGTTGAAAAAATTGATTCTAGTTCTTTAATGTTAAGTGTATTGTTGATCTTGTTGTTCATTTTTTTTAACCATCCTTAGTGTTATACGTTTCAAATCCAGTAGTTTTTTGCGAACTAAGGCAATAAAAAAAAGTAGCCTTAGAGATTGAACAGATCAACAATTGAAAAATAAGGATCACAAAATGAGCTATGTCATACTGATAACTGTGTACATTTTGGGTACAGCAAATATCAGCTTAATAGCTGCTCCTTACCTTTCAATTGTTGAAAATTCGTTCATCTCCAAACTACTTATGCTACTTGGATTTCTATAACACTAAGTTGTCGGAATTAAATTCCACCTTTTATAAATACTTTAACGTTTACTATAACTGAATGATACCATGATGCTTTTTTACAGTCAAGAGTAATTTACAAAGTAGAAGGAGAATCAAAAGATTCCCCTTATTGTTTACAAAACCTAAATGATTATAAGAGACTATACACTTACTTTGGCCTTTATTGCCTCTGGTGATACAGAACCAAGTGAGATAATCATTTTTAGAGCAACATCTACTGGAATATCAAGTTCCTCGTATTTGTCAGGTGTTAAGTATACTAAAAAGCCGCTTGTTGGGTTTGGTGTTGTTGGAATGAATATAGTTGTCATTACTTTTCCGTTTATTTCTATACTCTCTTTAGTAATGAATCCGATACTATGACTGCCTTCCATCGGATAAGTCACAAAGACTGCTTTTTTGAAGTTATTAGACTTGTCACTTGAAAAGTTTTTCATAATGTCTTTTACAGGTACATAAATCGTTTTTATAATTGGAAGTGTTTCGAATAATCTTTCAAACCAGTCATGAATCTTTTTTCCCATAAAGTTGCTGGTAACACCACCTGTAACAAAGATTAATGCCAATGTAATTATCAACCCGAGTCCAGGGATTCTCATTCCTATGGCGCTGTAAAGGCTATTCCCTATAAATGAGTCCAAAATATCAAAAATCTTATAAATCACCCAAAAGGTTATACCCATTGGTAAGACAACAAAAAGACCTGTAAGAAACTGTTTTCTAAAATGTTTCATTGTATTCTCCTTATGCTAGTTAGAGTATGCGTTTCCATTCGTTATTCATGTGAAACATGTCTATTAATGAGTATATATCCACTTTATTAAAGGTTTATTAAGGTAAACGAAATTAATGATGAAATATAAAAAAAGGTTGTGGTGTAAGCACAACCTTTCAAACTTATAAGTCTCTTTCATCTGTGTATCTCATGTACGTTCTGTAAGTAACCATTTTGAAATAGATATTCACAATTCCAGCCAAAAACCAACCTGCAAACACTGCCCCAAGTGGTCCAAATAGCCATGAAACATATTGGCTAAGCATACTTGTTGAAAGTACAATTACAAACAATGGTTTAAAATGATTTCTTGCTAATGTAAAACTCGCGCCTAGACCTTCAGTTACACTCATTTCGTCTTCAACTATTGCGATTGTCCATGTTGCGAAATACGCGCCCACTGCAACTGAAAGGAAGATAACACCGTACCCTGCGGTTGGAATACCAATGATTACAACATAAAGGATAAGCCCTATAAGTAATACTGGAGACAGTATTATAAGGACAAAATGTATGAGTAATTCTCCTGATATGACTTTGCCTAAATATGTTTTGATACCTTGCAGAAAGACTGATTTCGATGGTTTTTGGTCGTTGAATGCAGCACTGATCATATTTATTGATCCGACTTCAATTAATGCCCATAAAATTAAGTATAGGATATAGGCAATTACACCAACTAAACCAAGGGATTTCAAAATGCTCATGGCGATTTCAAAACCTTCCATATTCTCAAACCCTGTCATAGCACCACCAGCAATAAGTGCTACAGCACTCCCAACGAAGAATATGCCCATTATAAGTGTCATAAATAGTTTTAGAAATACAGGAAAGAAAACACCGTGATATTTATCGGAAACCAGTAAGGTTTTTTTACAATCATCCATTAATAAGTCGAACCACATCTATTCCACCTCCGTATGATTATCTTTTACTAGGAGTTTGTTCAGTACACTTTTGTCATTTTCAAGTGTTTTAACATTTGACCAAGCTGTTTCGTTATACATTACAAATATTGATAGATTAAAGAATATCTCAAAGACCATTTTAACAAGTGCACCAATTACGATTGCAATAGATATGACTGGAATGGCAACGAAAAATGTTGCTTTGATAAAAGGTAAAGCTTGAATATACCCTTCTTGGAATGACTCAAAACTCATGTCCATGTTCCCAGTATTACTACCAGTGTCCCAACTGCCACTTCCAGCGTCGCCAGATCCACCAGAACCACCCGCTGTGGATAGGAATGCTGACTTAATAATGACAAGTAGCCCCAAGGGTTTGAAATTGCCCTTAGCAAATTTCATACTGTTTTTTAAAGCTGGTAGTATATTCATATCATCCATTACAATAGAAACTTTCCACATGGTTGTAAAAATAGTAATTAGAATTGGTACAATAAAGAATCCTGCAAACAATGTTAAAAAACCAACAATAACATATGGGAGGAAAATAACAATCCAGAATACAAATAGTAGAATGTTAGTTAGAAGTATTTTAAAGAAGTACTTTCTGACGCCATCTGTGAATACGGTCATACTTAGATCATCCTTATTAAGGATGGCCTTATACATGTTGTAAAGACCAGACTCAACAACAATTCCACCTACTGCAGTAATCAATACTAACCCCAATGCCCACCAGGCAATTGCCTTGCCATATTCAATGAGAGAGTCAACATCAAATCCCACTTGACCAGCATCTATGGCAAAATTGTACAAAATTACACCAAATGCTATGAACATAGCTGCCTTTGTTAGAACCAGAACAACCTGCGGGAAATACAGTTCTTTATTAGACTTATTTAATTGAAACGCCTGCTTAAAATAATCGAATACTTTCGATATACCTTTCATACTCTTCACCTCAGATCAAATGTAATAGCTCTCATTAACCACTTTTATAGATTAATGATAATACATAGGGCTTAAAATTCAGTATGTGAAGTATTAAAAGTCTATTAATTAAAAAAGCACACTCAAAGTTAGTAATAACTGAGTGTGCTTAATGTTATGCAGTTAATTCACATGTTCGATTTCTTCCAGTTTTCTTAGCTTTATACATGGCTTGGTCAGCTCGAACGATAACTTCTTCAACGTTTTTGTAATTCTCGTTGTCCTCAATGCCTATACTTACAGTTACGTTGATAGTTTCAAGCAGGGTTGTCTGTTCTATTGAACGTCGTATTTTTTCAGAAATCTTTTTGGCGTATGCTTTATTAGAATTAGGCAGTATAATAAGGAACTCCTCACCGCCCCACCTAACAATGGATCCTCTTTCATCGATTTGCTTTTTCAGTATAGTTGCAAGAGATTTAAGCACCTGATCTCCAATGCTGTGCCCCATGGTATCGTTTATTTTTTTTGAAGTGGTCAACATCAAGGAGAATAATTGTATATATATTATTGAGTGTTTCACTACGAGATTGAATTTCCCAAAAATGTCTTCTATTCATAAGACCAGTTAAGTGGTCAGTATATGCAGATTCCTGAAGTAGTACGGTTTTGTTGATTTCATCATTTATTATGTTTATTAAGAAATTTGTCATTTGAATAAAAATAATAAAGAGAATTGTAGCATATATTGACTCTGTAACAGCTCTCCAGTTGACCTCTCCGTTTTTTTTAACTAGAAAGTACATAACTGGAGTTTTGGCCATCATCAAAATGAGAATACCTGAAATTTTGACTTGTATCTGTTTTTTTGTTCGTATGAATAACAGCTATGATCAATACATTGACCAAAGACATTACATAAAATTGATATGGTGTGGGATAAAAATATATCATTAATAACCGCATGAATCCAGCTACGATTAGCAAGTTTATGGCTGAATGGAGATGCTTTTGTTTAAGCAGAAGTAGAATGCTTCCGAATAGTGATAATGCAATAAACCCTGAAATAAGTGCATACAATGAAAATTCTACAAAAAGAAATTCCAAAATAGTTATTACAGATACAGCTAGTATAAGGTAATGAATTAATGAAACCATATACTCGGCTTTTCTTCTTATGAAATACTCTTCATCTTGATATGAAGTAGTATACCAAGAAATGTATTCTTTAAAAAAAATCCATAGAAATGTTGAGCCTCCACTTATATTGAACTTAGAATGTCATTATATCATTCACGTTACGTAGTAACTAGTAATCTCATTTAAATTATGAATAGATAAGGTTAAAAACCATTAAGCTTAATCTGGCTTGAAAAAAGCTGCTCCATTTTTCGGTCGTAAATTTTCATTGAATCAGTAATATCACCACCGAGAATGGGAGAATTCTGCTTAACATTAACCAAGTTCGAATCTGAGACATTTGCATAGCAGTATATACAATTGTGATTACAAGTATTGTACGCGCCGATGTCTATGCTTTTGGCACACCCGCATTCAGGTCTTTGATTCGTATCTTTAATGACATCTCCATATAACTCGAAGACTGATTTAATTAAATCATCGTCGATACACTTGTTTTTCTTAATGCCAAACCTTGAAAAAATCGTAGGTCTCAGAACATGTTGAAATCTCAAGATTATATGAACCACAAATATCAGAAAAGCCTTTTGCAAGTTGCATAACTTGATCAGTGTCTGGAATAACAATATTTGAGCGTGATAGACGATTCTTAATTTTTGCATAGCTGTCTATGAAACTGAAAACACATTTATTAGTTGAAAATTGAAGTTTCTTAGCGAGTAACTCAAAGTTTTCAAGGTGGGACTCTATGGTTATGGTGTCAGACAGTAAGACAGGATCATATCTCCATACAACTCTATCCTTTCCAATCTTGTCTGCGAGCTTTCTAAATACAGGTACCAACTCACTTTTGGAAGGCAAATTCTTTTCTATGCTTTTAGTATATGAAGTTAGTGTGAACTGAAAATAGTAATTGAATGACTCTAAGGCGTCAAGATTCTTCATTAATGGATATGGATTCTTTGTCCAAAAAACAAAACACTCAACATCTTCTTGTGAGAGTGAGACTCTTGAAATTTGATTACTATTCATTGGATTTCTAACATATACAAAACCTTCTTTTAATCTCTTTAAGAACCAATCTGAATAATAGGATGGAATATCCGTTCGCCTGCTTGCACTGATTATCATTCTATTCTCCTACTTTAATTGAAACACTTCTACAAGTGATGTCTGTGAACATAATCCTCAATAATTTGCGCTTCCACTTTCGTTTTTAAGTATAAGGCATAGAAGTAAGTTGTAACAGTGAAAAGTGAAATTAGTAACAAGGAAAAAAGTGAAATGACCAAGACTCCACCATTAATGCCTATACCGATTAATGGATACATCAAATATAGAATAACAAATAAAGACGCCCCCCAATTCAACGTTATTAATATCTGCTGGATTGGTTGATGCCTGAAGCAAGAGAAGTAGAGATTCAAAAAAAACTTTCATAACTAATATCATCATCATCTTTTGCAGCCTCTATTTTCGTTTGAAACTTTGATTTTTCAATTTTAGCAACCATGACTTCTTCTTTGGAGCTATCTATCTGAAATGTTTGAAGTTGTTTCGTTTTATTCTCAGACATGAAGTGGATCATGTTGATTGTTGCCAGAATAAGTGACACTGACATTAATAGTATGTTTGTCACCGAATTACTATGATTCAAATCAACACCAGCGTGAATGAACACGATTAGGACTTGAACTCCAGGTATAATGCTAAAAAACATGTTTAAATGTCTATTTGACTGTTTCATATTATCACCACACTTTGTTGACTTATACCCAAATATAAATTGTAAACACTACAAGAACCATTCATCAACTAAAAATAACTAAATTTGAAAGTAATAGCAATAAACAGGCTACCCACGTAATGTTTACGCAGGTAGCCTGTTTATTTAGTAGACTATTACTATAAGTTAAAATACATGTACTATATGTCTTAAAGTGTTTGTTGCATTTGCTTTGATTGAATCATTATCAATATGTGGCATATTTGTACCTTCTAGAAGAACCGATTGGAAATCAGTTACACCCATAAATGCAAGTACTGCTTGTAAGTAGCTATTACCAAACTCAAATCCCTTTGCTGAACCTTCTGTGTATACACCACCAGATGCGTGGACGTGGATGGCCTTTTTATTCTCTAATAAACCTTTTGGACCTTCTTCTGTATATGCAAAAGTTCTACCAGCAATCATTAGTGTATCAATGTACACTTTAACCTTTGGTGGCATTGATAAATTCCACATAGGTGTTACAAATACATACTTGTCAGCTTCAATAAATTGATCAGTAAAACTATTGATTGTACCAACCTTGTATTGCTCTTTCTCTGTCAGAGAGTTAAATTCTTGACCAGATGAAAGTTTACCCCATCCACTAAAAAACGTCTTCATCGATGAATGGAATGTCGAGTTTATACAGGTCAAGCTCGTCTACTTGATGGTCTGGATTTTCACGTTTATAAGCTTCTATAAAATTACGTCCTGCTTGTAAGCTAAATGACGTGTTCTGCGGTTTTGGATTTGCTGTTATAAATAATATCTTTTTCATTTTGTTTCCTCCTTGTTAGCCTCTTAAAAGTTATTAATCACTAGTTAGTAATATTCACCAAAAATAAAATACTAACTAGTGATATTAATCTTAAAAAAATTAGCACAACTTTTCTTGGTCTGTGCTTTCGTTTCTAATCACAATATATCACTAGTTAGTATTATAGTCAATAAGTTTTGCAAAAATAAAATAGACTAATTGAGTGCAATATAGAAATGACTCACAAGATTGAGTGAGTCATTTCGTAATGCTATATTTTGAAATTTACAACGACGGCTCCTCTTTTATGTTTACTTTGAACCTGTTCATGTGCTTTGCGAATATTCGCTAAAGCGTAAACTGAGTCAATTAAAGGAACAAAATCTTTACTGACTGCCAATTTCCCTATGTTGTCAATATCATCATATGTGGATTTTGAAACGTCAAATGTGAACTGTCTACTGCTTTCTTTTTTTTCTGAACCCTTTTATAATTTCGAGTAATAAACCAAGGCTAATAATAGTACCTGTATAACTTCCATTTTCACTTAGTAGTCGTTTTATATCTGAAATAGGAAGTTTACAAGCTGTATCGATAATAATGTCGAACCTTTCGCTAGAATCTGTTACATATTCTAGAAGGGATTGTTTTTTTGTAATCAACAACCACATCTGCTCCCAGTTCTTTGACAAATTTGGTGTCATTGGTACTACATACACCTGTTACATGAGCGCCATTGTACTTGGCAAATTGGACAGCGTATGATCCAACACCTCCAGCTGCTCCGATTATGAGAACACGCTTATTCTCAGTAATATTAGTTTTTTTTCTTAGGAAGTACTGCGCAGAAACTGGTCCAAAAACCAGCGATGCTGCTTCATTGTGACTAATATGTTGGGGTTTAAGTGCTATAGATGCAGACTCTGACAATGTAATAAATTCAGCGTGTGTTCCTGAAATTACGCCAAGTGACCCAAAAACATCATCACCTACTTTGAATCGTTTCACGTCTTTGCCAATTTGTGCTACTGTACCAGAAAAAGTAGTGCCCAGGATTTTGTTACGTGGTGTAAAAGGCCCTGCAAATAATCTGGCAATGAATGGATCGCCACTTCTCATGTGACTGTCTCCAGAGTTTACTGTTGTAGCTATAACTTCAATTAATACTTCATTGTCATTTGGACTTGGTCTTGTTGTTTCCTCAATACTTAACACCTCAGGACCACCGAATTTATGATATTTTACAGCTTTCATAGTTTCACTCCGTTCTATTTGACTTTCCCAGTAATCTTTTTTAAATAATTCTTTACTACTTGTATTCAGTATAGACACTGAGATAACTCTTTTCATTGACTTAAGTCAATACTGGAGTGAAAAAGTGTAAAATAAAAAGAAGCCTGTTTTACAGCTCCTTCTCTAATCGTTTTTTTTATACGGCTTAATGATTCAGGTTTTATACCTAGATAACTTGCGAGCTGATGTTGAGGTACACGACCAATTAACTCAGGTCTTCTATTGATTAGGTTTTTGTACCGTTGTTCAGGTGACATAGAGGTATGAATGAATATGGTTTCATTAATTTCACCAATTTTTTCACCAAGCATAAGGTTTGTCATGTCTTTGAGATCACCAAAACGCTCAAACATATCATCTTTATTTGTGGAATGACTATATATAAGCACAGAGTCTTCAAGGCAACTTAAGGTATATTTGGAAGTGTTGTCCTCAATACTATTGTTAAAGACATTGATCCACTGCTCCTCAGTATAGAATTCACTTGTTACTTCATTACCATCTTCATCGATTCTGTATTGGCGAAGGCATCCTGAAATAACATAAATACAGTATTCAGCTTTATCACCTTGGTGGAGTAATATATCCCCTTTTTTGAAAGTCTTAATTGGAATGTTACCTACAATTTCTTTAAGTGTAGTATCATCCATGTTTGTATATGACTTTAAATATTCAACTAATTGATTGTCGATCTTGTCATCTCTCAAAGTAAAATCCTTTCTTCTATTATAAAATAGCAAAACTGCCTAGTATTCTAATATTTATAAGTGTAGCTGTCCAGTAATTGCTTCTAAATGCGGTTCATCAATCTTATACATTTCTAGCTCTTTAAAGGTGTCTATGATTTTTGAAACCAAGCTCTCAACACCAAAAACTTCAGTAAATGTATGAGAACCAATAATTAGATTAAGTCCTACAAGTTCTGCATATTCTATAGTGTAAAGGATTTTTTCGCCAGTTATATAAACGTCACATTCCTTTTCCACTGCGATTTTAACGTCGTGGTTCAAACCACCTCCACCACAGACAATACCAACGCGCTGAATCAATCTATCATTAAACTTCCAAGCCTGTACAGGTTCTTCGAGTATAGTTTGCACCCTCTCAATTAAGGAAGTCAGTGGAATTGGTTCATTGAACTCACATACCCTGCCAATTTCAAAACCATCATATTCATGTGTACGTTCAATTATATCAAGGCCCAGTTTTTTTATGAAAGTATCATTTGTGCCAAAGTTACAATCATCTAGTGGCGTATGATTAAAGTAAGCGCTCATATTGTATTGGTTTAGTTTGGTCGTACATGCCTCACGAAGTCCTGGAACACTGTCCCATGCATCGTGATGGGTAATCATTAGATCAACTGAGCTTTCACTTGCTAATTCTATTGTTTTGGGTGTTATGTTTGTACAATACCCAATTTTCTTAATGTCTTTTCTAGCATCAAAGATAACACCAGTTTCTGTTTTGTACTCTTTAAGGTCTTTTTTTAACGAACTGGCTATCGATATATTTTATAATATCCATTAATTGCATTGAATGTACTCCCAATTCTCTATTAGTTAGTGACTAAGTAATCAATAACATCATTGTTTGAATAATTGAACTCAATTGGGAATTCCCCTCTTCTAGTTGAATCAAGTGAAAAAGATCCACTCATCTCATATTCTTCAATGTAGTTTAGTGATTTACTAGATAGTTGAGCTGTTAGGGTATCGTAGAATTCCTTGAACCCTATTTCATCCCTAGCTCCAAAGTGAATCTTGCCTGAAAGGTTATTTTCAATAATGTATTCAATTTGTTTGGCTAGAATGTCGTCTGTCATAGTATTGATACTAAGCTGGGGATACACTGTAAAAGGCTCATCATTTTCTAAGGCTGTTCTAATCTCTTTTAGCCTTGGGCTATTTTTCCCCCAGATCATAGGTAGTCTGACAATTGTGGCCTTCTCTTTTAAGGATTCTAGAATAAGATCTTCACATTTTAGTTTATACTGACCGTAGTCAGATATAGCGAAACCTTTGTCAGACTCTATATGTCTCACACTTTGGTCTCCATCAAATACATTAGCTGTTGATAAGAAAATTAGTTTGGCATTCTCCTTATGAATCCAGTGTATGAGTGCTATATGAAGGTCTAACTGGTCATTAAAGTTACCTCTAAGTGACGAAACTACTACATCAGGTTTGATATCTTCGAGTATTTCTATTAGTTTGTTCTTATCGTCTACAGAAAGTTGATAACTTTTATCCAGAGTGGAACATACTTTTGAGTTGTAGGTTCCATAGACTCGCAAATTGCTATTTGACATTAATTTTCCTGAAAGTGCTATTCCTATTAATCCACTTGCCCCTAAAATCAATATGTTCTTCATTTTTCAACTCCAAACTTCCAACACACATATCCAGTGCGTCAACTTATTCACTTTTATATTTAGGTTGTTAACAGTGCACCAATCATTTACAGCGTCGATTTTCAGGTAATGTTTGCATTCAACGAGGTTTGCTAATTCATTTTTTTTTGTCATTTCGAAGGTTTTGAATGAAGTGGCTTTCAGCATTATCTGATTCAAACACATAATCGACTATAATAAGTCTTGAACAGACATTTAATGCCTTTAGTAGTCCATCAAATACTATAGATTTATTGGGGAGTGCATGAAAAACGAATGAGCTGACCACTAGATCCTCTTTTGAAAATTTTTTTTGACTTAGTATCCAGTCTTCTAAGTCCATGTTGATTGTCTTAATGAGCGGAAACTTATTGTTTAACTGGACAGTCATCTCAAATGATTTGTCTATTCCAATGACTTTGAACTCAGAACTCAAATTGCCCGTGAGATTTCCTGTCCCACAGCCTATGTCAAAAACTCTTTTAGGATTTAACTCACGAATACGCCCTTGAACATATTTCATATTGGAATTATAGTTTTCAAAGAATCCCAGTGCATCATTTTCAGGATTCTGTGTCATACTGTCGTATTTTTCGCCTTTTTTCATTTGAATCCCTCCTAGTTACACCCTGGCTCTGAATGATTTCACTAACTCTCTGCATGATCTTTTTTCAAAGTTTCTTTTCATGTTTTTATCAAATTTGTCTCTATACACTTTGCTATATTCCTCTGATGTAATGCCAAAACGATTTAGAACATCAGAATAGTACATCATAACATCACACATTTCCTCTATAAAACGTTCACGTGTTTCATTGTTATCCATAATTTCCTCTTCGCCTTTTTTCTTAATTATAGATATAACTTCTCCGATTTCCTCTATCATATATAAAATAAAAGTACGGCCATGCTCTGGCTCCATGGGAGACCATTTGTGTTTGTTTTCCTCGTATAGGTCATGTGACATAGTGAGCATTTCTTCAATATTAAGTGACTTTTTATTAGATTTAGTCATATGTTCCCCCCTGCAGTTTTGTATGTTATATTCTACCATAGTAAAAAACATAAACATAAACAATGTCTCATTCAAATTATTTAAATGAGACATTGTATCTAACATCTATCTTAGCATTTTTATACTTCCTGTATATTTATTTGATTCTTTTTTTTCGGACCATAAAGCACATGCCTAGATATCCAATATCGTCTTTTGATGATTTTTCTAGTTTTATGGCGTAGTCTTCATAATGATGTGATTTCTGCGCAACATCATTAAATCCGATGACTCTTAGATCTTTATCGTCTCCATCAAGTAATTTGTCATAAAGGTCCTTCACCTCATTAGCGGTCAAGGCTAGAATGGGGATCGGTACATTTGTTATGCCTTTATGTTCACGCCCATTTCCATCTAATAGATTAGAACCAATGAGGTTGGATTCATTACTGGCTAAACTGATTCCAAGAGCTGCCGTTGTATTAGCGATAATCCCCCTAGGGAGATCTTCATTCACTATCATGACACATTTCATACTAGTCCTCCAATGTATTTACAGATTTCATATATTGACCTGGTGTCATACCAGTAGATTTCTTAAATTCCTTTGTGAAGTGCGCCTGATCATAAAAACCGGCGGAGAGTGCTAGATTTACTATCACATTTTCAGTTTTCATTAACTGTTTCGCATGATTTACTTTTAGTTGTAACTGATACGCACTCGGTGTTGAATTATATATTTTTTTGAATCGTCTAATGAGCTTGAACTTATCAATACAGAATTCTGTTTCAATATTCTCTAGACTGAGATCTTCAAGATAGTGCTCATCTATATATTCTTTCACGTTTTGTATGTTTTTGTCGGAATTTTGATTAATTTTTAGCTCAATTGAATCTATTATTTCATTAAGGCAGTCAATGATCTCAACTTCTTTTATGAAAGAGTCATGATTATCCATTAGAATTTCAGCAAGATTTTTTTGATCATGTCAAATTCTGACCGTCCTAGTTTAGAAATACCAATTTTCATATCAGGATGAATAGATTCCATCAGTAGGTCTTTATAGCTGTTGTCTAAATAAATCATAGTAAATGCCCAGTTATTGATGTCAACGGGCTGACAATTATGAATAACATAAGGCATGATTATAACTGCGTCGCCTTTTGAAAAGTGATAATTAACATCGTTAATAGTCAGTATGGTATCACCTTTTTTCGATGTATCCTATAGACAGTTCAGAGTGTAAGTGAGGCTTATATGCATGGGGATGTGAGTCACTCGTTTTAACTTCAATAACATCATAATACTTTGATGTGTTTAGGCTAGGAGTCATTAACTCCTGTTGACTCAGCTTTTCAGTACTAAGTTTTTCTTCACTAAGTTTCACAATACTCATTTTATCAATCATAAACAAGTCACCTCAATTTCTAAACTCATTATACCTCCTTTCAGATTCAATTTCCGACTCAATTACTGACTCAATGTTTTATATACTTTCCTACTTCGATAAAAAAAATAGTGTAAAAGTATTTTGCGAAGCGATTATATGGAAGTATTATATTAAATTACATTTGACCACTCTTGTACGAAATTGCAAAAGGCACTCCCAATGGGAATGCCTTTAATTCGTTGCTTATTTACTATTTTAATGAGTAATCAACTGCTGCCTTAGAGTGAATGTAAGTTGTATCAAAGACTTCTATACTAACATCTTTATCTTTAATCAATAATGGTATTTCTGTACATCCAAGAATAACACCTTGTGCCCCTTTTTCAGCCATCTTGTGAATTATATCAATGTACTGCTTTTTACTACTGTCATTAATATTACCAACGATAAGCTCATTGTAAATGACATCATGAACAATCTGTCTGTCGTCAATCTCTGGGATCATGACATCTATACCTTTTGCATTCAGTTTATCTTTATAGAAATTACCTTCCATTGTGAATTTTGTACCCAGAAGAAGTACTTTATTCAGGCCACGAGTTACAATTGCATCCCCTGTTGCTTCAGCAATATGAATAACATCAAGTCCAGTGGCCTTATGAATGTCAGGTGCCATAAGGTGCATTGTATTCGTGCAAATAACAATACACTCAGCGCCACCTGCTTTAAGGTTTGCTGCTTCTTGTACCATTAACTCTGTAAGAGCTTCCCAATTCCCACTATGTTGAAGCTGTTCAACTTTGTGAAAATCAAAGGAGTACATAAGACAATTGGCTGAATGTGATCCACCAAGTCTTTTCTTAACCATTTCATTAAGATTACGATAATACTCAAGTGAAGATTCCCAGCTCATGCCACCTAATAAACCAACTCTTTTCATGGAATGTCCTCCGATTCAATTTGAATTTATGTATGGGTTATTCTACGAATCAAACTTTCTTGTACCGATCTTTTTCGTTAAAGAAGGTCATATCGGCGTAGCAGCATGAATCGTAGCTGAATGTTTTATACCTTCTGGAATGTAGTATCTGTCACCTTTAACATAACTTTTTAACTCACCGTTAATGGTTATGTCGATTTGGCCTTCTAGTACAATGCCATATTGTGCTTCGTGAGAATGTTCCGGTAGCTCAGTATCTTCTTCAAAAGTCATAAATAAAATCTGATGATCCGGACCTTGTGACAATCGAGCTGTTAAACCCTTTAATGGAATATCTGCCAAAGGTAAATTCTGAATTGCGTCTGGAAAAAATGTTCTTCATCGTGACCTCCTAGGTAGATCCGCTTTGAGTGCAATTAACTACTAATATAATCTCTAAAATATTAGAACCAGTCAAGTGGTTCTCCTCTCACTTCTTATATGCTAGAATAGAAATTGATGTGTTCAAAATAGAATTGGAGAATTAAAATGAGACTGCTATTTGCACCAATGCACGGAGTTACACTTGCCTACTATAGAAACCTTCATTTTAAAAATATTGGTGGTGTGGATGAATATCATGCCCCTTTTATAGTTACTACTGAGGAAAGACATTCTAGTGCTAAGCTCTTTGATGATGTAAGAGCGGAGTTCAATGATCCTGCTATTAAGCTTATGCCCCAGTTGTTAAGTAATGATGGGATTGATTTTAAAACTTATGCTCGTACAATTGTGGATCTAGGATTTAAAACAGTTAACTGGAATATTGGTTGTCCTTTTCCTGTTGTGACGAAAAAGCTACGAGGTTCAGGAATACTACAGTACCCTGAAAAGGTTAAGAGATTTTTAGATGAAGCCTGCTCTGATGAAAGCTACAGCATAACAGTGAAAATGAGACTCGGATACGAGGATCTTGAAGAAGGCTTAGAGGTAATGAAGGTTCTGAACCAGTACTCTTAAGGGGATCACAATACATGGCAGAACAGGTATTCAGCGCTATGAAGGCCATGTAGATTTAGATGCTTTTGATGTCTTGTATGATAACTGCGTCCATGAAGTGACTTATAATGGTGACATTTACACGATTGATGACTTTAGCAAAATGCGAAAAAGGTATCCTGATATTAATGATTTTATGATTGGACGAGGCATTCTAAGAAACCCACTATTGCCGGCTCTTATACAAGGTGAAACGTGGACTGAAGCTGAGATGCTTGACAAGTTTGTATTGTTTCACCAGGGATTTCTAAAGTATTTTAAGGCGCGACAGTCTACAGAAAAAGCACTTATAGCAAAGATGAAAGGCTTCTGGACTTTTTCGCATGACCTTGTTGATCCAGAGGGTCAGTATATAAATAATTTGAGAAGATCTCAAAGTGAACTAGAGTATTTGCGAATTGTTGACGAAATGCTAAGTCGTAATACTATAGTCTTTCGGGAGGATAAACTCCAACGAGAGATAAAGTTCTAAACAAAGTGTTAACTCTTTAAATAGAATGTCCATTTAGATTTGGATCGTGTTATATTATTAACAAACATGACAGTTTAATTATTACACATCTACTACGAAAACTGAAGGAGTGATACTATGAATTTCTACTACAAGATGGTGCCAGGTGACACATATTGTGTAACTGGATACAAAGGTGATGAAAATCATATTGAGTTTCCTACGAATATTACCATTACAATTATTAATGATAGTGTCTTTAAGGGACATACCGAGATTAACTCCATTACCTTCCCTGAAACAGTAACCCAAATTGGTGGGTTTGTATTTGACGGATGTACAGGGCTAAAAGAAATTAAGTTACCATCTAGCCTACAGGACATGTGGCAATATGCATTTACTAGAACGAGCATTGAAGAAATTGAGATTCCCGGTTCTGTTACTTCAATAGTTCCTTTTACTTTCAACGAGTCAAAAGACCTGAAGAAGGTTGTGTTTAACGAAGGTACGAAAGAAATCTGCTCTTGGGCATTTAAAGGCTGTACGTCTTTAACTGAAGTATACCTCTCTTCCACTATCACTAAGGTTAGTGACAAAGCTTTTGAAGGATGTGGAGATGTTCAAATTCATAAGTTTGAAAAGTAACATATTCAATTTGACCTTAAAATGAATATGTTATGAATATAAAGAGGAGATGAATTCAATATTCATCTTCTTGTTTTATGTGGTGTTAGCCTTGCTTAACCCAGTTAATTACCTCTTGATTGATTTCTTTAGCACGCCAATAGAATGCTAAATGGCTGTCTTCAAACCACACGAGTTCCTTTTCTACTTTCAAGTTTGAAAAGTACTTTTCAATGTACTCTTTATAATAGTATCTATCATGTTTTGATGCGAGTACAAGAGTTGGGCAAGAAGGTGTATTTCTCATGGTGCTATCTGGGCTTAAAAACATACCAAATAGCGTTTTGAGAAGACCAAATTGCATATCAAATACCCCAGGATAGTCGCTCATAGTTTTTTCATACCATTCATTTTCTATTTTTGCATTATATCCATTATACTTCGGTATTTTAAACTTCATTTTCTTTTCTGGTAATGAGGTCCCTAACATCTTAATGAATGGATAAGATAGTCTGAGAACTCGAGAATTACCCATTATTGAAAGGTCATTTGAAATGCCAACACCAAATTGTGAAAATGTTTTTATGTTTTTGTTCACTTCTATGTCAGAGCAAAGTGATTGTCCTATAATACCACCTGTCCCCGTCGCCCCATAAAAGTGTATTTCATCATTAAAATGCTCCTGTATGTACTCTATAAGACTTAATAGTGTTGACTTCATAGTTTTGAACGTAATGTCTGACACGTCCCCTTCGCTCTCCCCAATACCAAGAAAGTCGAGGGCAAAAACATTACATCCATTTCCGTACAAACCTTCCATAAACGATTTTGCCAACTTGTCCTTAACTGAAACAATGGGTGTCATAATAAAGATAATATTTGGTGCATTTACCGATTCCTCAAAAGTTCTTACATAGGCTCTTTTTTTTATAGTGCTTTCTTTTTTTAGGACTTACAGGTATATAGATTTCATTTTCTTTCATACGTGCCTCCTAAGTTTAATGACTACTATTATATATTAACATTTTTTACTGGAAGCAATCACTTAATGTTTACAAATATTAGTGTGTAATTAGTCTAGTTAAAGTGGTATACTATAAAATGCCAACTCGAAAGCTCGATTATTGAACAAAAATGAGGAGATTCATATGTTTCAACTAACTATTATAGTCATTTTGGCTGTTTTTATTATTGACATAGTATTATCTGTTCTTAACTATAAAAATAGAAATGAAGCCATACCAAATAACGTTAAAGATGTTTATGATACTGACGCATACAGTCAGTGGCTCAATTACACAATGGAAGTAACAAGAGTATCTATAATAAGTAAAGTTGTAGGAAGAGTTGTTATGTTAGCCTTTCTATTTTTTCGGAGTTTTCCCTCAGTTCGCCCTATTTACTGAGAAATTTACCGAGAACACACTTTTGCAGTCCCTCTTATTTTTAGCACTGTACTCTTCTGTGACTTATGTATTATCACTAGGATTTCATGTCTACCGTACTTTCAATATTGAGGAGCGATATGGTTTCAATAAGTCCACTCCAAAGGTTTTCATAACTGATCAAATAAAGTCTATTATTATGGCGACAATTCTGGGTGGATTGATACTTTATATTGTTTTCTATTTATATGATTTGATGGGGGTTACATCGATCATGTATTCTTGGTTAATACTGTTAGTCTTTAGTTTGCTTTTTAATCTTCTTTATACAAAAGTGTTTGTACGTATGTTTAATAAACTGACGCCTATTACTGAAGGGGAGCTTTTAGATAAAACCACGGCGCTTGCACAAAAGACAGGTTACGAAGTTACAAAAATAAGTATTATGGATGCATCAAAAAGATCAACCAAGCTTAATGCCTATTTTTCTGGATTCGGTAAGTTTAAACAGATAGTGTTATATGACACTCTAGTTGACAAATGCACTACAGACGAGATTATAGGAATACTTGCACATGAAATTGGGCATTCCAAACATAAAGATGTTTTCAAGAATTTTGTGGTTATGGCGATCCAGTCAGCCGCACTACTGTATGTCCTGTCGTTTTTCCTGTCATCAACAGAGTTTGCAGCTGCATTTGGATTTAGTACGGTGCACTTCGGATTTGCGTTTATCCTGTTCAATATTCTGACAGAACCAATTGGTATTGTACTTGGTATTCCTATGTCTGCTTTTTCTAGAAAAGCAGAATACAAAGCAGATGCTTTTGCAGGGAAAATGGCATCGGTAGAATCTATGAGTAGTGCACTTAAAGTCTTAGCCCGTGAGAACTTTTCTAATCTGACACCGCACCCTATTGTTGTTAAAATGACTTATTCTCATCCACCAATAAGCGATAGGATAAGTGCACTTTCCGACTTGGAGTAAATACATTGAAAAAACATATATATTATAAAGACAAGCGAGCTATTGAATTCAATGGCTCGCTTATTTTTGTACAATTATGCAAATTGGATTAATGCTGGGTGGCATTCTACCTTCTTAAACTGTCAACACTTTCAAGACTGTCGAAGTCATTTAGTTTTAACCAATTATTCGAAAGTGTATATAGGTCATCCCCATCGTACATAATTCTTGAAACACTATTGTCGTAGTCATAGTAGTAGTCATTATGTTTTTCTAAAGCTCGATGAGAAATTGCACCTCTGAAATTCAACATACCTTCGCTTGTAAAGTTGAAAACATAAGCGTCTTTGGAATCGTTCCAGTCTTCTCCATTTACCAATCTCACAGGTATTGCAAGGATGTTCTTTTCTTTGTTAAATAGAAATGCCTTATGATCATACCCTATGTCTGTACTGCTACCACCTTTACCCAAAATAACTTTATCCTTTTCAATGGGGTTGCTAAAATCACTAACATCAAATAATGAAATCTTTACTCCATCGTTAACAACTCTATCGCCTTTCATAACTGTCTCCATGCCAACACCTATGATTGTAGTTTCATCGTATGGGTGTAAGTAACTGCTGTATCCTGGAATTTTTAAGTAACCAAGAACTTTTGGTTCACTAGGAATAGAAGTATCAATAACATAAAAAGGATCTACCTGTCTATACGTGACCATATAAACCTTTTCACCCATCATTCGAGTGCTATAGATTGTTTCACCAGGTGCTAGGTTTTCAACGGATCCAATAGTGTCTAGTTCATCATTTAAAATGTATAAGTTGTTGAGAGTTGTATTTCCCTTCGTTACATCTTCCGAGCCCCATCTGGTTGTAGTAATTCTGAAATGATTATTGTACTCATCCATAGAGAATTGGTTCAAAATGTAACCAGGAACAGTACCACTTGCCTTAAAATCAATTTTACCTTTCGTTAAATCAAAGGAAAATATATCTGTAGTCTCATTCCAGTTTGACCACCACATACCACTATTTCCATTAAGGGCAATATATAAACTATTACGGTCGGCGTAAATTGAATCTCCACCACCAATATATGTGTCAATATCTAGCCCTTCTATTGTTAGATTGTTTAGGTCAAGACCCAGAGTATAGAGCATACTGTTATTCACATGGCCTGGGAAGTATGACATGTCGTCGTAACCAATTTCCTTAGATGTAATACTATTTGACTCATCTCCTTCAAGGATCATAGGTCTAATAGGGTCATTGTAGTAAGTGTACCTATTGGCAACCACGTAAACATAATCATCTATCATCCTTGCAGATAAGTAATAGCCTTCTACACCAAAAGACTTTATTAACTGAGGAGACTTGTTTTTTCAAATCACTGATATTATAACACTTCACCATAAGAGTTTCTGATCTATATACTGGAACGGTTAGGATTCTATCGTCTTCCTCGTACGTTTTAATTTCTGTATTTTGCTCACTCCCGATTAGAACGAGTTTGTCTTCGTTAACAAATATTTGCTGAGGATAAAACCCATTTTCACTAATAGTGTGTACAACATTAAGTTCGCCACGACCAGTCTTGATGATCTGAAGTTCATTATTTCGAAGAGCAAAAATGTAATCATCAGTAATTTTTTACTATATCTGCTTCATCGACTCCATCTACCTGATTATTAGTTTCAGAAACAGATGACTCAGTTGATGCTGTTTCCATTGTTACTTCTTCTGGGGATTCCAGTACGAAGTCATCTGCGAATCCAAGCTTGAGATCAAATCCACCATTAGTATCCATATATACAAGCTCGGGACTTGGGTAGAATGACATTAAAACATCGTATTCTTCTTTACTGTTTAATGTAGGTAATTCCCTGTTCCTAATTAGGCCATCTTTAATTTCAAATGTGTTTGACTTGGTTTCTTTTACACTTTCAAACATCAACTGGATTGTACTTTGTGAAATATACATTCGTTTATCCCTTATAATAGGTTCTTCAATCCCATTTATAAGAACACCATTACGTAAAAAGTACTTTTCTCCTTCTTTAACATATACGGATTCATTGTCTTTAATAATTTCAACCATCCGCGTGTCGTCTCTCCACATTACATTATAGCCAAGACCTTCAAAAGTTTCTCTAAGTGGAATGTACTCCTTAAGAAAGTGATTCAGTTTGTGAACTTCAACAGTCGAATTTGTCTTATTAATGATCGTCCCCTTTACAGACTCTGTAAACGTAAAACTTGAGCACCCACTGACTAAAAGTAGAGTTACCAGTAGAAATATTACTGTTTTTTTCATGTTTTCGCCTCCTTGTATTTGTTTATATTCTTTAGACGCAAGAAAATTGAAATTCGTTCCATTATTCTGAAAAAAAAGTGCAAAAGATTGTATTTTGTACGAAAAGATGATATGCTACTTGCGGTAAACATTTAATCTAGACTATCTATGTGTAGATTCTGAGGAGCTTATGATAATAAGCTCTTTTTACTTGATATAGTTGAAATAATTAAGAGAGGCAATCTTATGATTAACGTAAGCAAATTATCTTATTCATTCCCACAAAAAGATTTATATAACGAGGTTTCATTTACTATTGAGGACGGTCAACACTGTGCCTTTATTGGAACAAGTGGTACTGGAAAAAAGTACATTGATCAATATTTTAATGGACCCTGAAGAATACCTATATGACGGCAAAGTTGATATTGATCCAAGCTGTAGAATTGGATATGTTAGACAATTTTCACAACTCGATGAGAAGCAAGACTTAACTGTTATTGAGTTTATTGCTGAAAACTTTGTGAAACTTCAAAACGAAATTACTGATATTTGTAATGAAATGGCCACGTCTTCCGACATGGAAACCCTAATGGAAAAGTATCAAGTTGCTTTAGATGCTCTTGATGCAATTGGTGGCGATGACTATGAAAACATTATTGAGAAAAAGCTGTTCTTAGCTGATTTAACAAAAGTGAAGGATTTGAAAATCACAGCTCTTAGTGGTGGTGAGTTTAAACTTGTTCAAATTATTAAAGAAATGCTCAATGGGCCAGAACTTCTTATAATGGATGAGCCTGATGTTTTCCTAGATTTTGAAAACTTAAATTCATTAAAAAGCCTAATCAACTCACATAAAGGTATGCTCTTAATTATTTCACACAACAGATACCTTCTTAACAATTGCTTTAACAAAATTATTCACCTTGAAAATGCAGAGCTGCAGGAGTTTGAAGGCAAATACATTGACTATAACTTGTCTTTACTCCAAACAAAGATTGAACTTCAAGAACAGTCTATTGCAGATGACGAAGAGATTGAAAGAAATGAAATTCTAATTGATAGATTACGTTTTATAGCAACACATAATGCTGAAGCAGCAAGAGGTAAATCTCTTAATGCTCGTGTAAAGCTGCAAGAACGTCTAGTGGCTCGTAGAACAATTGCACCATTTGTAGATATTAAACAGCCTCGTATCAAGTTTGAATCTAGCTTAGTATCTGAAGAAGCAGATGCAAATGTACTGTCAATTGATGATTACAGTCTAGCCTTTGATGAAACACTACTAGAAAACGTGAGCTTTGAAATTAAACCAACAGATAAAGTTGCACTCATTGGTTCTAATGGAACGGGTAAAACCACTTTACTAAGAGATATATTCAGAAATAATCATAGTGGTATTAACATTAACTCGGATGCTGAAATTGCCTACCTATCGCAGAACCAGAACGAAACGCTTAACGAGTCTAATACGATTACTGAGGAGTTTGTTGAGGCAGGATTTGATTCCTATAGAGAGATTCGTCACTACCTTAGAAACTATGGATTTGAGTTAGAAAATCTAGATCAGAAAATTTCATCCCTTTCTGGTGGTGAGAAGAACATTCTTCAGTTAGCTAAAGTATCAGCTTCAAATGCCAATGTCCTATTACTCGATGAGCCAACAAGCCATCTTGATACGTATGCGCAAATAGCACTGGAAAATGCCATTGAAAAGTACAATGGTGCAGTTATCATGATTTCACACGACTTCTACTCTATTGTAAACTGTATGGACTATGTTCTGTACATAGATGACAAGACTATTCGAAAAGTGAGTATGCGTAAGTTTAGAAAAATGATTTACAAAGATCACTTCGACAAAGACTACCTTGCAATTGAGGATAAGAAAAAAGAAATTGAAACTAAGGTTGCTATGGCTCTTAAGTCTACAGATTTTGAACTTGCTCGTAAATGGTCTGAGAAGTTAGAAACTATCGTTGCTGAGTTTAACAAGTAGTATCCTGCAATTTGCTGTAATAGGATGATATATGTGACTAATAGATATTAAAGCCAATGGAAAATTATAATAAATCCCCTAGATGATCAATATTTGGATTAGATCATCTAGGGGATTTTTATTATAAAATAGTAGACTATATATTGTTTTGTCTTTTATAAAACTCACCTATTTTTGTATCTTCAACAAGAATATGATGTAAGATCCAGTCTTTGAGGAACAGGTTAATTTTAATCAAATCCATATTAGTGACTTGCTTTTCATCATGAGAATCAATTATATTTTGGACCTTGCTTTTAAACTCATCATGATACCCTTTGTGTTCACTTTGACTTACATAATTTATTCGTTTCTGTAAAGCTTCTTCATGTGCAAAGTGTTCATTAATATACATTTCCATAAATTTTACAATTTCTTTATAATACTCATGCCCTTTGCCAGACTTCATGTGAGTATAAAGCTTTTCATAATTATCTATAATTGACTTATGTTCTGTGTCAATTTCTTCTATACCTATTTCATACTCAGAGCTCCAAGTAAGTGTCGTTGCGCTTTCGTATTCAGTACTATGTAACTGAGTATGTGCAACAATAACATTATGAGGATTTTTGAGCGATTTTTGAACCTTCTGCATTAGAATTTCATTACTAAAAGGCTTTGTGACAAACTCTGTACACCCAGCGTTTATAGCACGTTTAAGTGTTCTAATGTCAGATTGACTACTCAAAAGGATAATGGGAATATCCTTCATATCAGGATAGGATTTTATCTCCTCAATAGTCGAAACAACATCTATTTTATAATTATCAAGATCAAGAATAACTAAATCAGAGTCCTTAAAAGTGTATCTGACGTTATTGTTTAACACCCCTCCTAGCAACTCTGTTTGCTTGTATCCATAAAGTTCAAACAGTTTGTCGAGTTGCAATCTCAGGAAATCTGTTGACTCTAAAATTTTGATTATACTCACAATACGCCTCCTACTTTGGTGTCATGTCTGATTCTATATTATCATGTCTATCTCAAGAAAGTCATTGTATATTGCTCTTCTGGGTAGTAAATCCAGGTTATTGTATGATAATGTCCTTCATTAAAGCGAACACTTCACGAAACATTCTTCTTGTTCTTTCTCTGAATGTATTCTTTGCAGATGCGCCTTGTACCTTCCAACCAAACCGCTTAGCCAACAGTTTTGATCTATACATATGGTAGTCGGAAGTCACTATTAGGACGTTTGTGTCTACGTCACCAATAATTTTACCACTGAATTTTATGTTTTCTTGAGTGGAAGTAGACTTGTTTTCCAAAATGATTCTACTGCCGTCTATACCATTTTCTTTAAGATATCTGTACATTGCCTCTGCTTCAGATACTGTTTCATGTGGACCTTGACCACCAGAAACAATAACCGGTATCTGTGAATTCGATATTGTATTTATAGCAGTATCAAGTCTTAATTGCAGTCTTTTTTGATGGTTGATTACCAATAAGTCCTGCACCGAGAATGACTACATAATCAACTTCCTGAATGTTTTTGGGCACTGAATTGACTTCAGAAAGTATTAGACTTGATAGTATGCCTATAACAAGGACTGAAACAACAAAACAGATTTTAAGCACTCGGTAGATTGATTTTATTATTGGATTTTTAGATTTTAATGCAATTAAGCGAACAAACAAGATTAGTGTGATTGCTGCAATTATCGAAGTTAACAGTATTTTTTTCCATATATACCCCTTTATCACAATTTACTCTATAATAAAGCCCTCATTTTGTCTATATAAATGAGCTTTAGGCATTGAAATGTAACTGTTAACTAGGTGTAAATTATGAAGTTCTACTTATCTCTAAACTCTAGTGGTTTCATAGAGGTCACTTTCTTAAAAACTCTACTAAAATAATTGGAGTTACTGTATCCTACTTGCCTTGCAATCTCTTTGACACTGTGGTTTGTTGATCTAATCAGAATTTTAGCGTTTTCTATACGGACATTTGTTAGGAAATCAATAAAGTTTTCTCCAGAGTGCTGCTTAAATAGTTTAGATAAATAGTATGGACTAACTGCTATTTCTTCTGCAACACTTTCTAAGGAAAGTGATTTTCCAAAATTACCTTCTATATAAGTTTTGGCTTTTTCAACCACATGATCTGTACTACTATGTCGCTTTTGATTAATTAGAATAATACAGGCCTCAATATTACCCCAAACTTGCTTTTTAAGCTCAATAAAACTCGCACTTCGAAGCGTTTCGTCAGAAATTCCAGGTAAATTTGAAGAGTTTTTTTTATCTATGGTGCTTGAGAACAGTCTTTGTAAAACTGTCCAAGCTTCTTGGACTTTATCATTTAGTTCATTGTCCTCTGAGATTGCATAAAGTGACTGCATAAACTCTTCAAAAGCATTTTGTGCATCGTTTCTTAATCCGAGTCGAATTTTATGACACAATTCTCTTTCCTGATCTATTGGATAGTTTCTAACAGGAGACAAACCGACACTTTGGTCAAGTGATCTTTTAGCTTCTTTAAATGATTGGTGTATTAAATCTAAACATGGATACGGTTTTCCAATCCCTATATGTATATTACAGAGAGCACTCTTTTGTAAGTCGTTAATTAGTTTATTTGCAAAGTCCTTTGTCTCATTCATAGTGTCTGACTCACTTTGATGACTATTTGCTGCAACGATTGCTATAAGTGTTCCATTGTAGCTTTCTCCAATTAATGCGGTATAATGGCTACTAATCTTCGACCGTATTTTTTCTTTTATCCGTTTAGCCTTGCTATCATCACCATTAGGTAAACCACTAATTGCAATACAATAACCTGACTGAATATCAAAATCAAGTAAGTCTGCATTTTGTAAAAGTTCCATTTTCTTAGCATCGTGATATATGACAGACTGAATCAGTTCATTTTCTACTAAGGGTTTAATTGTACTTAGTTTTGCTCTAATAGAAGCATCTTGATTAATCTTTTTTTTACGTTCCAATTCTCTCAGACCAATTAATTCGTTAACACAGGCAATGATATCTTTACGTTTTACTGGTTTTAGCAGATATTTAAAGGCCCCAACAGCCACTGCTTTTTTGAGCGTATTCAAATGAATCGTATGCGGATACAACAATAATTTTCGAGTTGGTGTTAAATTTCTTTATTTCTTGTATGGCTTCAATTCCATCAAGTCCTGGCATTTTCATATCCATAAATATGACGTCTGGAATAAACCCATATGCAACCTCTATGGCTTTATGACCTGTGTCTGCCTCTTCAATAAGAAGTTCGTTTGCAAAAGCTTTTCCTAAAATTATAGATAATCCTTTTCGTTCAATAGCTTCATCATCAACAATTAGTATTTTCAGCATATTGCCCCCCTCAATATCACTGCTAAGAAGAATGGTTATTTGAGTGCCTGTGCCGACATTACTCTGCACGGAAAACACATCTTCACGGCCAACAAACAGCTCAAGTCGACGTTTAACATTATTAACTCCAATGCCAGTGGTATGTCCACCAATTGCACCTTTTCCAGAGTTGAATATTTTCTCCATTCTTTCTTTTGAAATGCCCTTGCCATTGTCAGCAATAGTAATCTCTATCGTAGATTTGTCTAACGCTCTTCCTGTTATTCGAATCCACCGCCCTCTTCTATGTCCTCAATCCCATGTATAAACGCATTTTCAACAAGTGGCTGAAGGGTTAAGTTTGGAATAGCAGTTTTATTAATTTCAGGATCAATGTTCATATCAAACTGAACTCGGTCACCGAATCGTGTTTTTTGAACATATATGTAGTTTTCAACATTGCTAATTTCCTCTTGTAAAGTTGATACTTCATTTAGTTTTTTTAGATTATAACGAAGCATGTCCGATACACATTCTATTAGTGTGCATGTTTGCTCAGCATCTTCAATGACTGCAGTTTTTGCCACAACATTTAACGTATTAAATAGAAAATGAGGATTTATCTGAGACTGAAGACTCAAGAGCTCAGCTTCACGGAGTAATGACTCAATTTCAGCTGTACGTTTTATTTGCTGAATGTGGTCTTTGGTGTTTGTTGTAAGTTCATTAAAAGTATCTGCAAGCAGTGACAACTCGTCATTTGAGTCAATCTCTACTTTTTGCTCAAAGTCACCTTTTGAAACAGATAAGGCAGCATCGTTGAGCTTGGCTATATTTTTAACTATACGCCACCCTAGAACATAAAATATAATGCCTGCAAAAAATAAGCTCCAGAATGTGACTATAAGATTGTTGTTGATTAATCCTTTAGTACGTCTTCGAAGCGCTTCATCAGCCACTTTGTTTTGCTCCACCTGATTGTCATAAAGAATATGTATGTATTCGTTCATATAGCCTTTATATTTAATAGCTTCTTTATAAAAGGATTCAAGCTCGTTTGGACTAACGCCTCTCACTGACCATATGACATCATCTGTGCTTTGGATATAGGCCCCTAAAAATATTTCAGTGATATTGCTTAAGTAAAGTTGCATTTTGGGGTCAGTTACCTGACTTTTAGCACTTTTGAGTGTATCAAGAAACTCATTTTGAAGGTTGAAAATATCATCTACATAGTTAGTATTTTGTGTTGTTATGAAGTTTTCAAGAGCCTGATTCATTTCAGAATTTTTTCAGTTCAAGGTCTCTATACAAGAACTGTATAGCAGTTGCTTCTCGGTGTGAATTTTCCATTTGAGAAGCGTTCATATAATACATAAAGTTTATGGCACCAAGAGCTAATAAAAACACTCCGAAAGAAACCAATAGTTTAAACTTAATGGATACAAAACGGCTATTCATTCAGAACACCCTCCCTTCCTTCGGAAAGACTGTCCTGATTCATTATACTTAAATCCATATGATACACATCGCGTGTGAATGACCCAAGTTGATGATCTTTAAGAACATCAACACTTTTATATCCGATATCATGGTTGTCAACATCGAGAGTTGAATGAATAACACCCTTAGATATATAACGTATGGTTTCTTCTGTATCATCAAAAGCGATAACTTTGACTTTACCCACTCGGTTTAAATCTACAAGAACTTGTCCAATGTACTCCCCATGGTATACATGTGTTCCAATTATTACATTTATTTCTGGGTTTGAACGTAGCATTGCTTTAATATCTGTAAAAAGGCTTATCCTTGAGTTTGCAACTTTATTAATGCTGACAATTTCAATATCATCGTATTTTGCAATTTCTTGTCGTATACTACTCAGTCGAATATCACTTTGAACAAGCGACTCGTTCCCAACCAAAATTGCAACCTTTGGTTCATCAACATTACATTTTTTGAATTTCATCTACACTTTTAATGCCAGCTAGATAGTTATTGGGACCAATATAGGCAATTCGATCACCTTGGTGTCCTTCTTCATTGATGAAAACCACAGGAATTCCTCTCTCTGTGGCTTTGCGGCTTATCTCTTTAAATGTCTCGTCCTCGTAGCCTGTGACAATAATTCCGTCCACATTGGCTTCAACAGACATGTCAAAATACCTTATTTCTTTATTAACATCCTGCATTTCAGGACAGTAATATTCAAGGGCAACATTTCTTGAACTTGCCGCTTCCTCTGCCCCCTTATATATCTTTTGCCACATTGGATTTTTCTTGTCTTGTCCAATGAGAACATAGTGCGACTCTATCTCCATATCTACACGTTCTTGTGCTGAAATTTCCTTAGGTTCGTTATTCAAAGTGAAAACGAATGCGGTGATAGTACAAGCCAATATAATGGAGGAGAAAATGAGTATGATATTACGTAGTTTGGGACGTTCAGATTTCTGATTGATCATAAAATCACACTTTCTAAATATTGTCATAGCATTATCAAATATTTTACCACATTCGTATCACTTTTGAATATAAGTTGTTCGAATAATTTGAATTAATTTTAAACCAGTACGACTGTTATGTAGTCTTCTTTCTTGACTTAATATCAATATATACAGCAACTACTAAGATGAGTCCTTTAACGATATATTGCCAGAAGGATTCGGTATTCATGATACTCATTCCATTATCGATACTTGCCATAACAAGAGCGCCCAGAATGGCACCAAATACAGTCCCTTCACCACCAAGAAGTGAGGTGCCACCAATTACACAGGAAGCAACGGCATTCATTTCAAAACCATTACCAGCATCTGGTGTTGCAGACCCTAGGCGTGCTGTAAATAGTATGCCTGCAATTGCAGCCATCATACCACTGATAACAAAGATCCATAAGGTACGATTTTTCACATTGATTCCAGATAATTTGGCAGCTTCCCTATTGCCACCTATTGCAAATACCTGACGACCAAATTTTGTCTTTTGCGTTACAAATGTAAGAATAATGCCTATACCTACTACCACGACTAATGGGAAAGGTACCCCTTTATATGTATTCATGATTAGGACAAATCCAATAACAAGTGCTATATATAGTGCTAGTATTATCATTTCCTTTGCAAAACTTTTTACTTCAAAGCCATAGCTAATTTTGTTTTTTTCTGTTTTTTAAAGTTGAATAAACAAGATATGCTATTGCTGCTACAGCCATAATCCATCCTATGGACATTGGAAGGTAGGCAGTACCAATTAGACGGAATACAGGGTCAGATACTGGAATAGTAGAACCATGTGTTAATCCTATTATGGCGCCTCTATAGGCCAGTAAACCTCCGAGTGATGCAATGAATGCGGGCACACCAGCGTTGACCCATGAACCTGTCCAGTACCCGAGACCAGCTCCGATGATAATCGTTATAATAATGGCTATCCACCATGGCATGTGGAATGAATACATTAATATTGCACATATACCACCTGTTAAGCCAACAATGGAGCCAATAGATAAGTCGATATGAAGATTGACAAGAATCATAAGCATTCCAACTGCAAGCATTGCAGTTACAGCCATTTGACGGAACATATTGGACATATTTCTAGCAGATAGAAATGTCCCGCTCTTATCTAAAATTCCAAATAGTGTCCAAATAACAACTAGGGAAATTACCATTGTATATTTTCTCAGCTTACGTAGGTCAAACTTTTTTGTAGAAGTTGTGCTCCAAGCTCTGTTGTTCTCGTAGTCATCTTAATGTCCTCCTGTTGCAAGATGCATGACACTTTCCTGGGTAGCATCTTCATATATCATTTCACCAGTAAACTTACCTTCATGCATGACAAGAATTCGGTCACTCATCCCGAGTATTTCTGGTAGTTCTGATGAGATCATTACAACTGCCACACCGCTTTTCACGAGTTCGTTCATGATTGAATAAATTTCAAATTTTGCACCTACGTCTATTCCTCGTGTTGGTTCATCTAGGAAAAGTATCTCGGGTTCAGTCATAAGCCACTTTGCAATAACAACTTTCTGTTGATTACCACCAGATAAATTCACTACTTTTTGTGCTATACTAGGTGTTTTAATGTTTAAGTCATTTACAAACTTGGTTGTCCACTTTATTTCTTTATTACTATCTATCTGCCCGCCACTTAGGATTTTGTTAAGACTTGCAATGGTCGTATTTACCGCTACACTTTGATTTAAAACTAGACCATTCCCTTTCCTGTCTTCTGTTACCAGTGCCATACCGTTTTTAATTGCATCCATTGGCGTGCGTATTTCTAGTTTAGAACCATTCATATAGAGTTCGCCTTCAACGGGGCCTTTACTTTCACCAAACATAGCCATTACAAGTTCTGTTCTGCCAGCGCCCATAAGACCAGAAATACCAAGTATTTCTCCTCGCTTAATATTGAATGAAACATTGTCTACTAACTTTCTGCCGTCAACGTCAGGATCATGAACCGTAAAGTTCTTCACTTCCATTATGACTTCGCCTGGAGTGTGTTCTTCTCTAGGAAACAGGTCAGTAAGTTCTCGCCCAACCATCATGGATATAATCTTATCTTCATCAAGAGTCTTAGTTAATTTTGTACCAACGGTTTTGCCGTCTCGAAGGACTGTAACAGTATCTGATATTTCAAAGACCTCATTTAGCTTGTGTGTGATTATAATACAGGTCACGCCTTGGTCTCTTAATTCGTTTATTATTCTAAATAGAGATTCAACTTCACTTTCAGTAAGTGCAGCTGTGGGTTCATCCATAATTAAGATTTTAGTATTCTTAGCTAATGCTTTAGCTATTTCGATCATCTGTTGAATGCCAACACCATAATTGATAACCTTCATTCGTGGATTTATGTTTAAACCGAGTCGATCAAGTAGCTTTTGAGTTTCGAAGTATAAAGCATCATCATCTATAATGCCTTTAATAATTTCAGGTTCATTGTTTAAAAAAAATATTCTCACCCACTGTTTGCTGTGGTACTAAGGCAAGTTCTTGATATATAATTGCAACTCCACTTTCCTCAGAATCCCGAATCCCTTGGAATGATTTTTCTTCACCATTTATGCAAATGTGTCCATCAAATGTATCACATCCGTGAACACCACTTAAAACCTTCATAAGTGTTGACTTTCCCGCGCCATTTTCTCCGACCAGTGCATGAACTTCTCCAGCCTGGACTTTGAAGCTGACATTGTCGAGCGCTTTAACGCCGGGAAATTCTTTAGTAATGCCTTTCATTTCCAAAATATATTCGCTCAAAATGTCCTCCTAGTTTAAAGGAGAGACTAGCTTCAGTCTCTCCTGTGTTCTTTAGTTCATAGTGGTATTTTATTTCTATTATTGTTTTTATGTGTTAATTAACCGCAGGTCTTTCGTCTTCTGGTACGTTTCTATATACGTCTTCAAATGAATGGAATCCGCTTTTAATTACTTCTTCAACCATATTGTTTTTATCAACTGAAACGGCTTCAATTAAAACAGATGGAACTTCTTTCGTTTCATTTTGAACTGTGCTATTTGTTGCAACATCATTCCCTTTTGCAATATCTACAGCCACCTCAGCAGCTTTTTCTGCAAGTAAATGCAGTGGTAGATAAACAGTCATAGACTGCTTGCCTTCAACAATACGCTGACAAGCTGCAAGCTCTGCATCTTGACCAGTTACAGGTACTTGTAATTGTTGTTCAGCCAATGCTGCTAGAGCACCACCAGCAGTACCATCGTTTGCACAAATAACTGCATCTACATTGTTGCCTTCAGCTGTTAAAGCATTTTCAACATGCTTTTGAGCTTCTGATGGTTGCCAGTCATGGGAGAACTGATTGTAAACGATTTCAATGTTAGGGTACTTCTCAAGTATACGCATTGCTCCATCTTTGTACTGGAATGCACAACTGTCTGTTTCTGCGCCACCTATGTATACAAATTTACCTTCATCAATACCTAGCTGGTCCACTACATATTCTGCTTGCATTTCACCAACTCGTTCATTATCAAAAGCCATGTAGTAATCTACATCTCCTTCGATCATACGGTCGTAGGCTATGACTTTAACGCCTTCAGCATGTGCTGCGTCTACAATAGACTTACTGATTTTACCATTGTGTGGTACAACAACAAGTACATCAACGCCTTGTGCAAGTAAGTTTTCTGCCTGTTCTAACTGTTTAGAATCAACGCCATTAGCAGCTTGTACAAGAACTTCTGCGCCCATTTTTTCAGCTGCAGCTACAAATATGTCACGATCTTTTTGCCAACGTTCCTCTTTAAGTGTATCCATTGAAAAACCAATGACAATTTTGTTATCAGATTCTGAAGTTGTTGGTGTTGATGCTTCTTCTTGTGGAGCAGAACAGCCCGCTAGTACACTAATGCCAACGCAAAGTGATAGAGCTAGAGATAGTAATTTTCGCTTTTTCAACAATTTAACTCCCCCTCGTAGGTTGTATAATGGTCACTGAATGATCAATTCAATTTTGTTGTTAACAACTCAAAGAGCGTTTGCCCTTTAACTAATTAAAGTTTAACATCTCCTTAACGAAAATTATTGGCATGGTTGTTCAATATATTGTCAAAATCGTTTTCCTGTACATTTACTACAGTAAAATTGTGCACTTTTTTAACATTTCATCAAAAAAAAGAAGTGCAGTTTAGAAATGCACTCCTTTTATTACTCTTACATATTGGGCTTTAATTATTCAAAAACAGAATCATAAAATTTTGGTCAACATAGGAACCGTCATTATACTTCACAGCATTCTTTTTAACACCATGAACTTCAAAACCGAGACTCTTATATAAGGCAATAGCACGTTCATTTTCTGTTGCTACGTCAAGTTCAAGCTGTTCAACCTTATTTTCCTTACACCATGTAATACACTCGTTCATTAAGCGTTTGCCAATGCCAAGTGCCCAGAAGTCTTTTCTAATTGAAATGCCCAGAGCCGCTCTATGTTTAAATCTTCTTTTGTTCATAACAATACCAACAGAACAGTTTCCAACAATCTGATTTTCAATGACCCCTACAAGAAATAAGGCTGTACTATTTTTTAGTGTCGACTCAATAAATGCCTTTTCTTGATCTAAAGTTAAATCGAACTCATCTGGTTCTCGTGCCAAAAACTTTGTTTCATTGTCTACAATTTTCATGTAGTCTATCAATTCTTGTGCGTCCTCAACTTCTGGACTTCTTACTATAAGCTTTTGTCCACTCTTAAGTGAATATTCATTACAGTAGAATGCCTTTGTACTCTCTTGGTGGTTAAACATAAAAAATCTCCCCTTTTAAAAATGAATCGCCTAATGTCTGAAATATCACTAATGTCATTTTCCATGTAACCACCTCCTTATACTTTTTAGTTAGATTATTGAGAGAGCAGATCAAGTAAGCTCTCATAGTCTTCATTTGAAATCTCATGTTTTACAATTTTCTCAGTCTCACTTACCAGTGATACGAGTAAATAAGCGTCTCCTATAGATACACTATACAACCTATTTCCATCCTCATTACTGATTTTAAAATCTATTATATAGTCGTAATTATTTTTAACACTAACAGTATCATTAATAGTTGAATTTGTACACTCTATTCCTATTAACTTACTAACCACTCTCAAAACTCGTCAAAACGCTTAACCTAGATGAACTTATAAATCAATATCAAAATTGTCTGACACGAAGGTTGCCATAGGCTGATCATCAGTTGAATCAATGTAATCTAAGTCCAGATCATAGTAGTATAAGTAGACTATGCTGTTTTGGCTATCTGATGTCCCAATCATACCAAATGATTTAGGATACTGGGTATTGGGGTCGCTGCTTATGTCAACAACCTTAAAGTCATACTCTGATATGGAAAATTCATATTCAGGAATGTAATACTTACTATTATCAAAATCGGACAGCACTTTACTGTCAAGAAATTCGTACTGATTAACTAGTGTGTCCTTCTCATTTTCATATGCATTTTTTTTCGTATACTTAACTTTGAGGGCTATTGATTGAGATTCGAATACAATTAGTGATTGTTCTACGAGATTGTATGAAATCCCTTCATACTCTGCTAAAGTCTCTAATTTAGGCATAACATAACTTGAAGCAATATCAATATCAGTATTTGTGTTTAGGTACTCATCTATGTTATTGGTTGTTTTACCACAACCTGTAGTTATTAGTACTAAAACCGACAAAACAAGGATTACTGTTAATAATTTTGACTTTGACACATCTTACCTCTTTTCTATAGTTTGAAAGATAAGGACCACCTATGTAGTAACTATTTTAACATTATTTAACACAAAAGTGAAAAGCATAGTTTGCAAGAATTTAAATTGTCACTTTTATATTTCAGAGTGTTATTTCAATATTATGGTCAAAATTGTAGAGTAAATGGTTAAGAATTGAAGTACACTTATATTAATTCCGGAAGAAGATTATGAGGTGAAAAAGTGGATTATTCTTTATCAATATGGTCAATCGCTACATATATTGAAAGTAACATCAAAAATGAAATTAAGTACGAAGACTTGGAACAGGTAACAGGTTTCACTTATAGACATATTAGGTCAATAACAAAATCTGTTATAGGTGTATCATTATCTCACTACATATTAAATAGGCGTGTTGCGAATGCAGCATTTGATTTAATTCATTCCACTAATTCCATTACTGACATTGCTTTTGACTACAATTTTAATAGTTACGATGCTTTTGCACGTGCATTCAAGAGGATCACTGGTGTATCTCCAAGACAGTTTAGATCTGGAAAATACAATGTTGGTCATAGGAGAATACTAATGGGTTTCTACGCGCCAGAGATTTTTAAAGACACAGATATCACTTATAATTATCCTACAATTCTGGAGGAAGATAAAATGGAAAAAAGAATAGAAAAAAGGATCTGAAAGTTGTATTTTATTTGGTGTACCTAAGGTTGCGTATAGCTATGAGGAATGTACACCTCTAGCAGTTTCTATCAAAGCTGCCCTCAACTATATGGGCGATCAGGTTGATTACACATACTTAATGGCAGCCATGGGGGCGTCGTTTAGACTTAGATGGAATAAGGCCTATTGGGATGGTGGCAATGTAGATGTCCTTAATATATACAAAAAAGAATTCGATGTTGTTTCACACGCTTTTGAAGCGTGTAACAGGACATTTGAACTCCTGAAAAGGAGCAGTTCAACAAAGGATAGTTTTAAAACCTTTATAAAGACTGAAATTGATGCTGGCAGGCCTGTAATAGCATTAGGCATAATTGGACCTCCTGAGGCTGGTGTTATCACTGGATACGACAATGATGGTGAAACACTACTAGGATGGAACTGCTTCCAAGAAAACAAGGAAATGGCTGCTGATGTTACCCATCATGATTGTGGATATTACATTACGAATGCATGGTGGGATAATCCTGAAACTGTTGCTCTAATTTCTATTGGTAATAAGAACTCAAGCGGTATAACAAGTAAAGATATTCTACAGAATGCAATCAGTATTTTGTCTACAAACGAAGTTTCTGTATTGAATGATTCTGGATCAGTTAGAAATGTATATGCGGGTGGTCAAGCTGCTTATGATTTATGGGCAAAAAGTATATTAGATGAGACTCAGTTTAGTCATGATTCTATTATGCCACTCAAAATCGAAAAGTTGATGTGTCAGGGAGATGCAGAAACAATGGTTGGAGAAGGAAGAAGTTATGCGGCATGTTTCCTTGATTGGATAGGAAAAAACAATAACAATGTTGAATCTATGTGTATGGAAGCTGCCAATCATTTTAGAAACTCAGCGAAGTGCACTAGAAATATGGCCGAACTACGCGGTGGCTTTGGACAATCTGCAGAAGCGCTTAATAATTTTATGCACCATGAGGTTCGTAAAAAAAACGGCAGACAACATAATGATAGCGAAAGAACATGAAAGTAAAGCGCTTGAATTAATGAATAAAATAATCTCTATAATATAAAGTGGAAATACGTTGTAAGATATATGACAACGCAATCAAAAAAACACCAGATAATAACGGTCTTCTGCTATTATCTGGTGCTTTTCAACTTTTAGTGGTTTATACTACCTAGTTTCTAAATGTTCGATGTAATCGAGAACTAGATTTAACTTATTTTCTACTTCCATTACCTCTTCAATTCTTAATACTTCACATTTAATATTTTTTCAACCATTTATTATGCAATTTTAGACTTCTTACATTTTCATCTCCAGTATCATACTGTGCAGCCCAATCCATAAATATAAGATGATTTTCATGCCAGCTGTTGCCTTCTTCTATTTCATTTCCGTATCGTTCTTTTTCACGCTGTAGAAGCCTTTCAAGTCTAATCTTTTGAGGTAGTTTAAGAAAAATTACTAAATCAAATTTTGGTGTGAGACAGTCACCCCACCCACATAATGAACCAGACAAGATCCACCTCTCATGTTTATTGAAAGCATCGTTAAGTAAACTCAGACGGTCTTCAACAGGCCTTTTTACTTGAAATTTTGGCTCTGTCTCTTCCCAGAAGAAGTCGTCAGTGTCTAAGTGTTTGTAGCCAGCAGCCTCACTCAAATTCGAAGCTAATGTTGTTGTTCCTGAACCTGAAGCACCAACAATGTGTATTCTATTTACTTGTCTCATATTTTGCCTCGATTCGCTTTTTCAATAAAGTATGTTGCACTTAGTGTGACAAGTATCACACCCATTAAATACGCAAGTAAGTCGGACCAAAGAAATCCTTGTCCAAGAACAAGTCTGCCTAACAATGTACTTCGAATGGTAGTAATCCACTCAGATTGATACAACTGTGAAATTTCAATTAAATACGTAATGACTAAGGTTATTACTGACGTTTGATAGATTCTAATGTTTGTAAATAGCATTCTCATTATAAGGAATATCATGACAGCATAAAGAGTGTCTCCAATGTATAAGGGCAACCAGCTTATTTGCCTACTCATTAAACCCAATAGGATTGTAATGCAAGTAAAAGCGAAATACTTGATTTTTAATTGTGTCATTACTTTCTCTTTTCTAATTTATCTTAATAAATACTAGTTATGTTTTAAACACCTACTGCAATGTCACGAGTAAGGTATCCATAAGTGCCCCAGGAGTCAATATTATCAAGTTGATACTTAAGTTCTTCTTCATACTCGTTTAGTTCTTCTGGACTCATTAGCTTATATTGACTATTAGCATGATTCTCTTTGATTTTTTTTATTAAATCCAGTTGTTGATTGCTAGCCTCTTCACTATACCATGAACCATACCTATTGATTAGATCTTCTAATTCGAGATATAGCTTCAGTCTTCACTTAACATTTCGCCATATTTACTTATTAGGAATGATCTATCATGTTCGAATCCTATAAACTCCTCATCCGATGCTGCTGTGTATCCAGAATACTTTGCCTCCAGTAATAGATCTCTTAACTCTATTGTTTCTATTTCCTGTAGTTCACTTATATCAGATTCTAGTTTGCTAATTGCAGCCCATTCAGCCCTCATACGAACTTGATAATCTCCTGCTACGGTTTCATCTATGATACTTTTAACCCTTGCATTATATTTCATTTCCCATTTAACCAATGATTCATGTAGCGTGTAAATCATTGCATTCCTATTTTCTACATTCTGAATATGATTAATATATGTATCACAAAGTATCACACCATAAATTGGTGGTATGTCCTCACCAGTTAGCTTATCTAAAAGATTAATAATGTAGTCATCCGTTATGGGAAGAGATGTAGAATCTTGGTTCGAGTATTGAGTCCAAGATTTAGTATTAGATAACTCCTCTTCTAATGACAGGATCTTCTCTAGGAGGTCCTGATTCTCTATGTTTATGTCTAGTAATTCTTTAGAGTGTTTTGTACTAGTCTCCTCGAATTTAGTATTATTGAGTTCGATTTGATCAAGCAAATCTTTATTTTGTGCTGCCAGATTTTCCAGCTCACTAGCTAAGACTGTATTTTTATCTTTAATTGTTGCAAGAGAAACTTCAAGCTCCTGAGTTTGATTACTACAACCGGATAGTAATAGTACTATAATTCCAATAGATAGTGTTTTTTATTCTCATAATATACTCCCCTCTATATCAATTTTTTTTCATATTCTACATTTTAACATTTTATGAAAAAAGAATACACGTCCCATTTTTAATTAACTAAGGACGTGTTCTGAACTAAAAGTATAGTCTCATAACTTATTTCTCCTCGTTGTTCATAATCATATATGTGACTTTGATTACTGG